>OBXL01000038.1_pt1 | contig 116600 bp, 121 predicted proteins | sample 1476591 | NCBI WGS metagenome assembly OBXL01 (sample SAMEA2580155, study PRJEB22360) | human gut metagenome | biome: human gut; feature: human-associated habitat; material: faeces | place: Denmark | collected 2008/2010 | reverse complement strand
AATAAGTAATTTATCTCTTTGTGTAATAGATTTATTATAACATTTGGTTATGTTGTGATGTGGAGAATTTTGATGTTGGTGGTGGGATTTTTATATTCATGGAGATTGGGATAGGATTCATGACACACAAACAAAAACGGCTTAACGACGATATCGATTGATGCATCCTTTTTGTATAAGCTATGCGCACCAATTTACATTTCACCGTTAAGCCGCTTCAATTACTTTTAATTATTCGTAATTATTTACTTTAAGTTAACTTCAATATCTTTAATTTGTTTGCTTTCTATGACTTCCCCCATATATTTAAATTTTAATTTAGACCTTAAATCAAGGTTATAAAAACTGCCATCTTTCAAGCTAATTTTGACCCTACCATCTTTTGAGATTGTTTTATAAAGTCCGTATTTTTCAATTAGATGCTTTCTCAACTTATAATCCAGCTCTTTTAATGTTATTTTTTCTTTTTTAATATAATAAGGGTACCCTTTCACAAAAGCATCTTCACCCTTTTCTTTTGAAATATTTAATATTGGGGCACTGACAACTCCAGATGTTTTATTATTCTGTATTACACCACCAACAGTATAAAATATATCGTGCTTATCTCTTTTTTCTTGAACAAAGAAAACATCTAACCCCTCATAACTACGCTGTTGAAATTTACTTTTATCATTTCCAGGCAGTAAAACTTGAATCTTAATACCTCTAAACTTAAAACGTAAGTTGTTTTTACCATGTTTCAAAGCACTAATATTTTTCATTTCCATAGTCTTTCCAGTGTAGTATCGGTATAGTGCCTCCTTGTCATGTTTATTTACTGACTTTTGATTTTGTTTTGCATGACCTGAATGAACTTCTGTTGTTAAAGTTCCTATTGTTAAAATTCCTAAAGCTAATGTTGCTTTTGCTAATGCTGTAAATTTCATATTTATTTGCTCCAATCTTAATATATTGGATTGTTTTCATTACGTAATTTGAATCATACATTTTTATTATAACGTGCATCGTTTCATACGATAATTAACCTCGATTTAAATATACTTGAATTATTCTTAATGAAAAACAAATATATTTTAATGTTCAGGTTAAATGACTTTCATTATTTCATTTAGTTGTTTTACTGGATTATCGTTTACTACAACTGATGATGTTACTCTGTTCTGCTCTTTGAATTACAAAAACAACTTAACAACAGTAATGTATTTAACACAGTTCCTTATATAAGGACACAGATGTCAATTCACATTTTGTCGTTAAGTCGCTTCTTAAGCTATTATGCTATTAACTCAAACTAATTCAAATTCACTTCAATATTTTTAATTTGCTTACTATCCATTACATCAAACATACGATCAAAACTTAATTTTTCACTTAAATCAATTACATATTTCTTTTCGTCTTTCATATTAATAACGATTCTACCTTTATCTGACGCGCCTTTATACAATCTATATTTTTCGACTAACATTTTTCTTATTTTAAAATCCAGTTCCTTCAACGATACTTCTTCCTTTTGAATAAAGAACAACTCATTTATCGAAAAGCCATGTTTAGCATCAACTTTTTTAACTTGTAGACTTGGATTACTTACAAATCCAAACACTGATCTCACATTTTTCTTTGTTATACCGCCAACGCTATATATGCCACCTTTTATATCTATTAATTCAGGTACTGCAAAGACATCAAGGCCATGTGTTTTTTCTTTATATTTATTTTTATCGTCACCAAGTAAAAATACTTTAAAAGCTTTATTTCGTTGTTTAAAGTTTAAAACGTTAGAGCCATAGTAATCTTCGCTTTTAACACTAATGTTTGTTGGTTCAAAACTTTCTTCAGAATAGTATTGATGTAGCATATTGATATAATATTTGCGCTGTGTCTCATCAAGTTCTACTTTCGCGTGACCAGTTTGACTTTCTGCTGTAAACACACCTGTAGTTAATATTCCTAATGCTAATGTTGCTTTTGCTAATGCAGTAAATTTCATATTTATTTGCTCCAATCTTGATATATTGGATTGTTATGATTACGTAATTTGAACTATCTGTCTTTATTATAAGGTGCATCGAAACAGACTGACATTAACGCTCATTTAAATAAACTTGAATCATTATTAATGAAAATCAAACGTATTTTAACATTCGTATTAACTGATTTTTAATAGCAACATAAATTTTTTTGGGGGAATCATTGTTCTTTCCGATTAGTTTTAGATCTTAAGTTATTCGATACAAAGTGTACAAAAAAGCAGCTTAATAACGTAGTCAATGTTCGATATGTTTTTATTATTAAAACACGTATCAAAATCATTAAACATGGGATTATTAAACCGCTTCTTAAGCTTTTATTCTATATATCATTGATTATTTCAAATTCACTTCGATGTTCTTAATTTGTTCACTACTAATGACATCTGCCATACGCTCGAAATCTAATTTATCACTTAAATCAATTTCATACTTATTTTCATCTTTCATATTAATAACAATTCTACCTTTATCAGCTGATCCTTCATACAGTTTGTATTTTTTAATCAACAGTTTTCTTATTTTAAAATCAAGTTCCTTCAATGACACTTCTTCCTTTTGAATAAAGAAAAATTCATCAATAGAAAAACCGTCTTTATCGTCTATTTTTTTAACTAGTAAGTTCGGCGTTCTTAGAGACTCAAATATTGATTTTACGTTTTTCTTTGTTACACCACTAACACTAAATATTCTTCCATCTAAATCTACTAATTCTGGTACCGCAAAGACATCTAAACCATGTGTTTTTTCTTTGTATTTATTTTCATCTTTTCCCAATAAAAACACTTTGAACTTTTGATTTTGTTGGTTAAAAAGCAAAACGTTAGAGTCATAATAACCTTGACTTTGGCCACTAACATTTGTTAACTCATAACTAGGTCCTGAATAGTATTGATGTAACTTGTTTGTATCATATAAACGGTTCATTTTTTCATACTTTCCTTTTGCATTAACCGATTGATTTTCTGTTATCATTACACTTGTTGTTAATATTCCTAATACAAATATCGCTTTAGCTATCCCTGTTAATTTCATATACATGTGCTCCAATCTAAATATATTGGATTGCTTTTATTACGTAATTTGAATAATACACATTTATTATAAAGGGCATTGAGACAGACTGACATTAACACTCGTTTAATTAAACTTAAATCATGGTTAATGAAGTTCTAATTAATATTCAATGGACATCACTTTAAGGAGCAATGTGAATTTTTAATATGCTCACTCATAATCTGCGTTATAAAACATAAAAACAGCCTAACGACACTGTTGTTTTAGATACGCCCCTTTTTGGAGGATGTACGTATTTATTCAACATTTCATCGTTAAGCTGCTTCAAATTTATTACTTTAAAGTCATTGATTGTTTAATTTAAATTTGATTAATAGTCACTGCTATATTTTGAATATCCTTACTATTCAACACATCACCCATGCGCTCGAATTGCAGTTTATCACCTAAATCAATTACTTCCTTTTTCTCGTCTTTCAAATTGATAGTGATCTTACCGTATTTAGTCGTACCTTTATATAAACCATATTTTTCAACTAATTGCTTTCTAATTTTGAAATCAAGTTCTTTCAGTGAAACTTCTTCTTTATTAATTAAAAATGAGTCAATTGATGCATCTAAATTTCCGCCATACACTTTATTAACAAATAAATGTGTATTAGTTTCAGAAGATTTGTTATTTTTCTTAGTCACACCACCAACAGTAGATAGTCTACCGTTTGGATCAATTAATTCTTTTACCACAAAGACATTCTGGCCTTCAAGGCCTTTTTTATATTTATCTTTATCTTTTCCTAATAAGAATAATTGGTGATTTTGTTTTTCTTGGTTAAAGCGTACAACGTTAGAACCGTTATAGTTTTCAACCTTATCACTAATATTACTGAATTCAAAACTTTCTGATGAGTAGTATCGATATAAGTCTTTAATATCATATAAATGTTGTACTCTCTCTTGCTTTTCTTTTGCGTGGACTGCTTGGCCTTCTGATGTAATCACACCAGTAGTTAATAAGCCTAATGCCAATGTTGCTTTAGCTAACGTTTTTAATTTCATAGTACTATTCTCCCAATCTATTTATAAATTTTGTCTTAATATATTTTTATATGATTAATTCAATTACATAATACGAACAATCTACTATCATTATATAAGCGAGATACTGCGCTATGAATTAACCTCTTTTTAACTATTTTTGAACCAACGTTAAGTTAGTTAATGAAATCCTAACAGTATTAATTATTTTTTATAACACAATGCTAATTTTTTAACTATTCACACTTTCCCTCAATTTAATTATGTTTTCCACATTGTTTCATGTCACTAAAGCGACATCACGCATCTATAAGTATCAACTATTTCCACAAGTTTTATTGGTGTTTTTATTATTCATCGATACGCTTCATTTTCATCTCGCCAACACAAAAAAGAAGCTAAGCAACTTATGTTGCCTAACTCCTCTATACTATCCATATTTTACTATTATTCATATTTCATTGAATTATCTAATGTTGGCTTCTATTTTTTCAATATTTCTACCGTCAATGACATCACTCATGCGATTTGTTTGTAATTTTTTATTAAGTTCAAACGTATAATAGCCGCCATCTTTCATTATCACTTTTATCTTACTATCTTTAGGAAACTTTTTATACAGATCAAAATTTTGAATTAAATACTGTCTCAATTTAAAGTCGAGTTCTTTAAGTGAAATCTCTTCTTTATAAATGTAGTGTACTCTACCGTACGTAGCAATACCGTCACCTTCATCTCTCTTGATTTGAAATCTTGGTGCGTTTATATAATCATAATAAGCGTCTTGATTTTTCTTAGTGACACCACCATATGAAAACACTGTGCCATTACGGTTTTCCGCTTCTTTAACAACAAATATGTCTAATCCCGGATTTTTGCGTGCTTTAGATCTTTCTATATCTTTACCAAAAATTTGTATTCTAGTGAACTTTTGATGTTTATCAAAGATAAGGTAATGCTTGCCACCTTTGCTATAACGATAACCAGTAACATTTTTAAGTTCCTTACTTGCGCCACTATAGTAATCTCTTAAATCAAAGATATCTTTTGTCACATTTTCATATTTTGCTTCATGTTCACTCGCATTTACAGTTTGATGCAATGACGTTATTGTTCCTGTTGCTAAAATACCTAATGCTAAACTTGCTTTCGCAATTGCTGCCATTTTCATAGTTGTATGCTCCATTCGTAATTATTAGATTTGTTCGATTACATTCATTGAATCATACAGCTTTATTATAGATGGCGTATTGTTCCATTCACATTAAACCTTGTTTAACTATATTTGAATCATCGTTAAGTAAATTAAGAAATCCATAATGTTCGTTAAATAAAACTGATTTTGATGTGATTCAACACTTGGCACGTTTGAGGTTTCGTCACTTTTAAGACATAGAAATGCCACTTTTACAAACAAATGAATATTCGTCTTTTTACATCATTGCGCATAATAAAAGAAGCTAAGCAACATGTAAACCGTTGTCACTTAACTTCTTGTGTTACCGATGTCAGCTTCTATTTAGAGAACGTCATGATTATTTTATATTCACTTCAATTTTATCAATGTTTGTACCTTCTATGACATCTGCCATACGATGCTCTTGCAGTTTTTTGTGTAATTCAAACGTATACTTCCCACCGTTTTTCATTTTAATAACGATTGTTCCTGAACCCATGTTACCGTAAAGATCATGTTTTTCAATAAGTTGTTTTCTCAATTTAAAATCAAGCTCTTTCAAGGAAATCTCTTCCTTAGTAATCATGTATTCTGAAACATCGCGTGAAATCATACCTTGATTATCTTTTTTAGTAATGCTTAATTCTGCTTTGTGATCAACTTTTTTACTATTAGTCTTCGTGATGCCACCGACAGAATATTTTTTCAATTGATATTTATTGTCTTCTAAAACGATAAATACATCGATATTATCGTAAGGTCCATCTTTATATTTTTTCTCATCTTTTCCAACTAAAGCTATTTTATAGATAAACCTATTTGGAATAACATTCATAAACCTAACCGTCGTCCATGGTTTGAGCATAAATCCAAACTGCTTTTCAAATTCAAAACTCGGTTTCGTATAATACGCTCTTAAACCTTCATATTTAGGAGTTATATCTGTTTGTGCTTGTTTTATGGTTGGAGATTGTGGTGTGTCTGATTTAGTAGATTGCATTGGTTGTGGCGTGTTTGTTGATGGAGGTGTTGTCACTTTAGTTTTCGGCGTTGTAGATTCGGTTGTCGTTTGTGATTGTTCTTGTTTAGGCGCTGGCGTTGTGGATATATTAAGCGATTTCTGCGTTTCTTGTTTAGGTTGTGATATTTTTTCTATTTTGGAAGTTGAAGTTTTTTCCTCATTAGTATTTGGTGCCTTTTCGAGTTTAGGCGTGCGTTCTTGTCTTGTATTAGCTGCTTGTGTTGTCACTGTATTTGCACCTGCTGTTATGTTTATCATTGCTAATCGCTCTGCTTTAAGCGTTGATACTTTGTCAACTTTAGTTGATTGTACTTTTTCTGCTTTGACCGATTGCGTCGTTACTGTAATTGCGCCTGTTGTTAAAATCCCTAGTGCTAAACTGGTTTTAGCAATTGTTCTCATTTTCATAATTGTATGCTCCAATCTATATTATATTCGATTGTCTTTTTACGTAATTTGAATCATACAACATCATTATAGATGGCGTTCTAAGATAATCACATTAAACCCCTTTTAACAATTATTGAAGTATTATTAAGTAATTTAAGCAAAAAATAATGAGTGATTATGAGATTAATATAGCGTTTCTATGTGCCTTTGAAATAATTTTTAAGCATTAAAAAGAAGTTAAGCAACGTTTGATCGTCACTTAACCTCTCTATTTCAATTTCAAATTATTTCGTCGTCAAGTTTGTGTTATGCTTTTCTAACTTTGATTTCAATTCTATCAATATCTGTGACATTGATAACATCGGACATACGGTCTTCTTGTAACTTTTTATCCAATTCAAATGTATACTTTCCATAGTATTTCTTTTTGACGGTAATTTTTCCTGTACTCATTTCACCGTAAAGACCATAATTATCAATAAGGTATTTTCTTAATTTAAAATCAATCTCTTTCAATGACATTGCTTCTTTATCTATTTTAAATGGGAAAAAGTCATAATCATATTCACCAATATGATCTGCTTTAATAACTCTTGCTTCTGCTATTAGGTCGACAGCTTTATCGTTTGCACTTGTGATACCCCCAATAGAGTACTTCGCACCTTCAAATCTCTTATCCTCATTAACGTAAAATATATTAAGATTACGATGTACACCCGTATGATAATGTTGCTTATCTTTGCCAATTAAAGCAAGATTATTAACAGAATTACCATCTATGATATTCATAAATTTAATACTTGGTTGAATGAAACTGATATAACCTGTCACATTTTTATATTCAATACTAGGTTGAGTATAATAAGCTTTTAATTTTTTGCTATTTTCACTTATTACAATAGGTTTCTTTTCGGCATGAACTGGTTTTTCCGTTGTAGTGTTTACACCTGTTGCTAATATTCCTAATAACAAACTTATTTTTGCAATATTTTTCATTTTCATAGTTGTATTCTCCAATCTATTATAATTAGATTGTTTTATTACGTAATTTGAATCATACACCCATATTATAGGAGCTGTATTCGGATATTCACATTAACCTGTTTTTAACTATTCATAAAATATGATTAAGCTATTTAAGCAAAAGATAATGCGTGGTGCGACTGTTTGTGTGAGTTTTGTAACTTTTCCCCTCAAAAAAAGAAGCTAAGCAACAGTACGTCGCTTAACTTCCATATATTTCCATAACAAGCACTATTCAACATAGCGCTTTGTTGTTAGAAAGTATTATTTCATTTCTACTAGAATTTTATTAATCTTAGTGCCGTCGATTGACTCACCCATACGTTCTTTTTCAAGTTTTTGACTTAAATCGATTGTATGTGTTGTGCCATCATTCATTGTAATTGTAATTTGACCTTGTTTAAGACCATTTGAATACAAGCCGTGTTGTTTAATCGCACGTTCTCTTAATCTATAATCAAGTTCTTTTAATGAGATGTCTTCTTTATAAATTTGGTATAGACTACTTTGTGGTTCTTCTTTACCTTTCTTGATTTCAAGGATTGGTGTGTGTATATAGTCAATAAAAGGTTGACTGTTTGTTTTTGTTACGCCACCAATTGAGTAATTCGCAGCTTGCCTACTGTCACCTTCCCTAACGACAAATATATCTAGACCTGGATTATTTCCTTCTTTAAATTTATCTTTATCCGGACCTAGTAACGATATTTGATAATACTGATGATCTGTTGCGACTTCCATATAATCTTTACCATTTTCAGTATATTTATATCCAGTCACATTTTTACGCTCGAAAAATGGTTTATTATAATAGTGTTTCAACTCTGATTCACTTTGTTGTTTAACTTCTGTTTTCGCTTGTACTGATTGTATATTCGACGTTATTACACCTGTTGCTAACATTCCCAATGCTAAACTTGCTTTTGCTATCGCTTTAAATTTCATAATTTTTAGCCCCAATCTATTTAAATTTGATTTTTCAATTACGTAATATGAACAATCTACCTACATTATATTGAGGCGCTATCCCCTTTCAAATTAAACCTCATTTAACTAAACTTGAATCATTGTTAAGGTAATTAATAAAATGCTAACTGTTATTAATCAATTCTTATCCGTCGAGACTCTTTTTTATACAAATCACACTTTATACCATTTTTATTTTAAAAACTGTAAAACTTTCAGACACAAAACAGACATCATATTGTCGTAGTACCTGATTAAAATTTTCAAAGATATTAGTGATACACATCAACTAAAACGCGTCATTACGGCATTTTCAACATTAATAATATTTACGTATTTACTATACACGTCGACAATAAATACAGATTAGAATTTTTTATAAAATCAAATGTTTTGAAAACCATCAAATAAGTATTATGTTATGTATATAAAGATTAGGAGATGAAGTGAATGAATATTATGTTAACAGGTGCTACAGGTCATTTAGGCACACATATTACAAATCAAGCCATTGCAAATCACATAGATCATTTTCACATTGGTGTTAGAAATGTTGAGAAAGTTCCAGAAGATTGGCGTGGAAAAGTTTCTGTTCGACAATTAGATTATTTTAATCAAGAAAGCATGGTAGAAGCATTTAAAGAAATGGATACCGTTGTGTTTATTCCAAGTATTATTCATCCATCATTCAAACGTATTCCTGAAGTGGAAAATTTAGTATATGCGGCAAAGCAAAGTGGCGTTGCTCATATCATTTTCATAGGTTATTACGCAGATCAGCATAATAATCCATTCCATATGAGTCCTTATTTTGGTTATGCAGCACGTTTATTGGCAACAAGTGGCATTGACTATACGTATGTAAGAATGGCAATGTACATGGATCCACTTAAACCATATTTACCAGAATTGATGAATATGCATAAACTGATTTATCCAGCTGGTGATGGTCGTATTAATTATATTACTAGAAATGATATTGCTAGAGGTGTCATTGCTATTATTAAAAATCCAGATACTTGGGGCAAACGCTATTTATTATCAGGCTACAGTTATGATATGAAAGAACTTGCTGCTATTTTATCTGAGGCATCAGGCACAGAAATTAAATATGAGCCCGTTTCATTAGAGACATTTGCAGAAATGTACGATGAACCTAAAGGCTTTGGTGCATTATTGGCATCAATGTACAACGCAGGAGCAAGAGGACTATTAGACCAAGAATCCAATGATTTCCAACAATTAGTCAATGATCAACCACAGACACTACAATCATTTTTACAAGAAAATATTTAATAATAAAGGAGCGATACAGTGAATATCATATCGATAATTTTAATCATATTTGTGGCATTAGAGTTTTTCTATATTATGTACCTTGAAACGATTGCTACAACTTCCAAAAAGACTAGCGAGACATTTAATATAAGCGTCGATAAATTGAAAGACAAAAATATTAACCTACTTTTGAAGAACCAAGGCGTATATAACGGTTTAATCGGAATTTTGCTAATATACGGTTTGTTTATCAGCAGTAATCCAAAAGAAATATGCGCAGCTATTTTAGTGTATATCATTGGCGTTGCTATTTATGGTGGCCTTTCAAGCAATATTAGTATCTTTTTCAAACAAGGCACATTGCCAGTATTGGCACTCATATCAATGCTTTGGTAAATATTGGTGTTTGGGGGTTTGGAGATGTAGTCTGGGGTTGAGAGTTTGGAGGGTTTGAGTGTTTTGGGTGTGGACGTTCATAAACTCAGAGTATTTCATCCTAATTATTTCAAGCAGAGGTGACAGTAACGTTGCCTCTGTTTCCTTATAGAAAAATTATTTAATGAAGAAAACCCATATCTGATTTAATTTTCAGCTGATAAATACTAATAGCTATAAACGTCTGTAAAGTAGAAGATGCGTTTTAAAAAAATTATTATTTAAATAGTTGATTTAAATAAAATTTAAATTTTTCATCACAAGTACGCCTACCATCAATGTGTAATGACAAGTTGTTTCTAATATCTGCCCCTAAAGAATCTAATACAAAATCAATTCCTTCTGTTCTTGCTAGTTTAGCAGCAGGTACAAAATCGCTATCACCAGCTATTAAAATAATTTTATCTACTTGATGTTTAAATGATAATGAAGCTATGTCTAAACCTATTTTCATATCAACACCTTTTTGTTGTAATGATAGGGAAAAATCTTTTTCTTTCAAATCATTTAAATCGATACTTCCATTTAATAATTTTTTTGTAATAGAGTATTTTAAGTTGTATTCAACTGAATACTCACTCAACTCTCCTAACCTCAATGCTACCTTTCTTTTTTTGCTCATTTCTTTGAAAAAGTCTTCTGTCCACTTTTTCGTATCAGTATTGGAAAAATTTACATTCTTTTTTAATAAGGGGTGATAAACTATCTTATCAATAGGAGGACAATCATAGTAAAATATTCTGTATAATTTATTATATATTTCTTCTTTGAAATGTGTCTCTTTTAAGTGTCTATTGCAATAACTATATAACTCGTCAGCTCTTTCTTTCGCTGTAACTTTTCCGTAGACTTTTGCGCTTATCTTTCTATAGTATCCACCATCTACTAAAATGGCTACTTTTTCCATTACATCACTCCTTTATATCAAAAAATCCATGATTTCGAAATTCCCGTATGGTGGGGTTCCTACTCTCATGGATCTGTTAACAAAATTATCTGTACCGATATATTATCACAACTTGAATATCCTTTCAACGATTTTAAAAAATATTTTATAAAACATCGCACAACTTAAACACTTGGTTTATTACGTATATCCTCAATACTTACTTTTCATGTACTATCGTTTCAATCATGGTTTTGGTCAAAAAACGTATTTTCATCATAAACTTTTATACCTTCATTAATGAGTAAAGCAGTTGCCACACCTACACCCTTTTTCTTATTTCCTGTAAAATTCCCATCATATATCTCTTGTGATCCACATGATGGGCTATTTGCTTTTAAAATAACTGTATCACATTGATATTTTTTCAAAATTTTTAATGTAACTATTGCTCCATGTTTATAATCGTCAGTTACGTCTTTGTCAGAAATAGTAACAACCTTTGCAGCGTTATTCCACACATCAAAACCATCTCCACCAATAATTTCTGCAGGTTCTCTAGGAATTAACAATCCACCAAGCAATTCTGGACATGCGTGAATAGCTTTTCCACTGTCTATTAATTTTTTCAATCTAACATCCGATTGATTGCCACCATCGTATCTTACATTTTCGCCTATCAAACACGAACTAATTAAAATCATCCCAACCACCTATAAATCATTTTGCTTTAATTTATTTGTCGTATTGCTAATGCCCCTTATGCTTCTCTTTTGCTTTAACCTTTTTAATTTCTCTTTTGCTTTTTTGAAATGCATCACGTTTTTCTTTATAGTTCTTCCGCTTTTGCTTTTTCTTTAATTCTAATTCTTTCTTAATAGCTATTTGTGCTTGGGTAGAGTATTTAGGTTTCTTTTGCTCCTTAGCAATTTGTCTTTGTAGCCTTTTCGGGTTTACTTTTCTAGAAATATTTTTCGTATAAACAATAGTTTGCATATCATCAATCATTTTCATTAATTGATGATGAATAAAATCCAATACCTCTATATCATCAGGTTCATTCCCAAATGTGTATTGGATAAATTTTGATTTATTTCCCATTTTATATTCTACCAATGCTACAAAAAATTGCCCATTGTAAAAAATAGATAGCTCCATGCTATCCCTCCTCTAGTTTAATTAGAAATGACGGACGACCCGAGGAGGAAGGTTACTGACAGTTTTAAAACTGCATTAGGACTACCAACCCAATTGTGTTTTTACACTTCTATATACAGAATATACGCCACAACGTTCCATGTAAACTGTAATTTTAAAAATTCACATTACAGAAGGTATATGTAAATAACGCTAATAAAATATTAACAGGGAAATACTTACACCCCATTAGTGTTGATTGGCATTGCATAACGCTTTTAAACAAATAATTTGGTAACAATAAGAAACGATTTACACAAAGGTAATTGTATAGTAAAATTATTTTATAATACTTAAATTGAATTGTACAAGGAGTGAATATCATGGTACCAGAAGAAAAAGGTTCTATTACTTTGTCAAAAGAAGCAGCTATCATATTTGCAACTGCAAAATTCAAACCATTTCATAATAGAATTAAAAATAACCCACAAAAAACAAATCCATTTCTTAAATTACATGAAAACAAAAAATCTTAATCACTTTATTTATAGCATTTCTGATCTCAGAAATTTAATAAAGGACAACGCCCTCTTTCATAACTATATAAGTCAAGAAACCAAGAAATTCCAAACATCTTTAAACCCTTCAATAGCACATTTCCTAAAACATAAAGCAATAAAAATGAACGATCAAAATTCCATACGTACGTATTTAATTATAGATAAATCAGACCTTGAAATAATGGGATACTTCTGCTTAAAAATTGTAAATATAAAGCTTGAAAAAGACGTTAGTGGAAAAACGAAAAAAGATATTGATTTAGATAAAAATATTCAATATGATTTGAATACTAATACTATGGATGATAAGGGCAGATACGTCGATGAAAATGGAAAACTAATAAATAAGGATTATGACGTTTTCGTAGAACAATTTGAAAATGAAGAATATGAAGCTACATTAATCGACAAAGAAACTGGCGAAATAATAAAATTCAACTCAATTGAAGCTAAATCTTCTGCATTGCCATTAGTAATATTAGCTGCTGTAGCTGATACGGAATAAACTATGCAATTAAAACATATGGAAAAAAAGCAACTCAAACCGCTATCAAAACAAAGAGTTTTGGTAAATTTTTACCTTCTGTAGCCAATCTAGGAGCTAATAAAAGAAAACATATTCTTGCTAGTAAACATAATTGGAATAAAGTTACTAAAAACAATTGGAAAGATGTTTCTAAAGTAATGTCGCATGTTATGAGGTATGGAAAGCAAAGCCGATACAAAAAGTCCGCATACCAAAAAACACTTGTCATGAGTGATAGAACTGTAGTCATAACTTATACACGAAAAAATGGCAATATATATATCGAATGGATGGGTTAAATAAATGAAAAGCGTTAACATTCTATTAAATTTATTACCAACTGAATTAAAAAATATGTTAGAGAATAAAGATATGGAGAATATTCTAACATACTTTATGTCGAACGAAATTTCAGATGAAAAATTAGTATCATATTTATCAAATCTTGCGAATCAAATAAATACAATTGAATATCATGAAATGGTCGCAAGCATCTATCACTTTCATTTCAATTACATAGATAATGCCTATGATTTAGCATACTATCATTATTGGCAATCGTTAGAGATTTCGCAATTTAATAATGCTAATTTATTATACGAATTTTTAGAAATCCTTGGAGAACCAGACTTTAATATGATTTCACATGAGAATATTCAATTGGTCGCAAATAAAATTCTTGAAAGAGACCCTAATAATAAGTTAGCAATTAAATATATTAACTAAAAAACTACTAGGCATAAGGAATGATGGACATTTAATTTCATCGTTCCTTTTGTATTTCTAATATGCTTCGTTGTATCCATCTACAAATATTTCACTTCAAAAATCCAATATTATTTCACTACCTTTAAAAAATAAAACCATACAGTACTTGCTATTACAATAACTACGAAATTGCTAACAAGTCAAATTCTATAACAATTCACAACATACTAATACTACTTGTTTTATATATCATTTTAATATATAAAATTACTCTTTTTTTACCTTTAAAAATGACCTCACTCTTAAATTAATAGGTGCTGTGGTTTGGTCATTTATATTATTATATAAAAATGGCGACCAACAAAGGCCGCCTAAACAATTAAAACAATCTATCCATCGTATCAAACAATTAAATGATGCCATGATTCAATTAGCACAACAACTCAATTATTTTAAAAATATTCATTCGATACCTGGTATTGATATCAATCAGGTAATACACACTTTAAAGATACCATCAACTAGCGTGATAATAAAAAGCAAGATATATCAAACTTATTTATATAATTCTCTAACAACTTCTTCTATTAATTTATCACCACGATTTTTGATCATTTTTATTAAACTATCATATTTTTCATCAATTATATCTATTTCAATAGTATCTATTGTTCTTTTATCTGGATAAAAACTGTTGTTAACATACTGATTTTCTATAGTTCCCGTAATAGATGCCTTATCAATATCTATTGCTGAATAAAGAAATTTTTCTTTTTTTCTTCTATTAATACCAGAGTCAAGTAACATGATGTTACCTAAAGATCCAGCAGGGATTATTGCATTACCTTTATGCAGCTTGTATAATTTTCTTGAAAAAATATGTTCATAATCTAAATTATCATTCAAAGATGAATAGAAGCTTCTAAATTTATTAGCAATAAAAGTAATGATCATCTTCTCATCCGTTTGAATATTAATACTTGTCTTATTTATATTCTCTTCATTCCATCTAAGTAGCTCATTTCTAAACACTTCTTTTGCTAACGGCTTTAAATATCTATTGTTTTGAGATATGTATATATCCATTAATTTTCGATCACCTGTTCCTGACCAGTACTTTCTTATCACATCATAAATTGCATAAATTATGATATTAGACAAAATCACTTGTTGATTTTTTTTCAAAGATTTAGTTTGTTTAATAGAAAATGTGTTTTTATTTTCATCTAATTCAATACTATACGATGAGATCCATAAAGATGAAAAGAATGACATTATTTGTAATCTAGTAAAAGATTTAGTTTCATATTTATCTTCTCTTGACGATACTACCATAGAGAAAGCTTCTTTAAACTTGTTATTTATTATTTTATATATCTTCACAATTTTTTCAAACAAGATTTCTATATTATTTTTATTCTTCATATATTGATATTTATATGGTAACTCATTCATCTTATTTGTAGGAATGCCAAATACAATTAGCATTGTTTGAAATCCTAATTCATTGCATATATCTTCTGTTGACTCTTTAAAAAATGCTTGTAATTCATCAGAAATCACTTTACCAAGTCCATAACATAATTCAGATAAATTAATTACTCTTGACGTCTCCATTTCTTTAGGGTCAAAATTTTCAATTAAGATACCTCTATCATTATTTAATCTTTCGTACCTTTCTATTACATTTTTAAGTATCTCATCACTATACTTTAAATCTCCCAATTCAACTTCATATCTGTCCCAATGTGCAGCAAAAACTTGATACTTCGATAACTTTTTACCTCCACTGTTTAACCTTTGAAAAACTTCTGCCAATTCAGTCTCTTCTCCTTCAAAGAAGATACACGGAATCTTGACATTACTAATATCTAGTTGATTATTAAAATAAGTAATAACATCTGACTGTATTTGAGTGATTTCATCTCTAATATCTGTTTCACCTAATACTGGAAATTTATCCACCATTTTTTTAGCTAGTTCATTTACTTTTACATTTTCTTTTGTAGAATCAATATATTTTTCAATAATTTTCAGCAGAATATCTTCGGCATAATTAACTACTTCTGCTTTTGTACTCTCTGATGCCCCTTTATACAATTCAGCAATTTTCAATGTAAAATCTTCAAATTCAATATAGTTTGTTGGATTCTCCATGAAATCTACCATTGTAGAATACCTTTGCAGGCCATCAATAAGACTGTATTTATTATCATTTTCATATTCGTATAACAGAATAGAACCAAAAGGAAAACCATCTTTCAGCGTTGAGAAAAATTCTTGCTTTTGATTATTAGACCAAACTAGTGCTCTTTGAAAAGTTGGTAACTTTAATTTTCCTTCTAACTCTTCAAACGTTCTTGTTTCTATTCTATATCCCATCCAAACCTCTCCTTTTATCTCAAATACGAATTAAATAGCTATAAAACTATAAAAATTGCTAGAAATATGACATACAAATATATTATAAATTGAAATGTTGTTAAAATACAATATCTTTTCCATTTACATCTTATGTTTAAAGATCAATAGTACTACAACTATTTAAGGATAGATATACATTCTAAGTTTTTAAATACATTCTTCAGTTATATTTGTATATTCCAAATGTTTATTAATAGCATTTCTGATCTCAGAAATGCCATTAAGGACAACGCCCTCTTTCATAACTATATAAGTCAAGAAACCAAGAAATTCCAATCATCTTTAAACCTTTCAATAGCACATTTCCTAAAACATAAAACAATAACAATGAACGATCAAAATTACTTACGTGCGTATTTAATTATAGATTTGTCAATTTCAAGTGATTTAGCCATAACTATAAATTTTCCTATTACAAAAAAAGGCCAGCTATGTTTCGCATTGTTAAGAGGCGTTAGCTGACTTCTGATAAATTAATATTAATCTAAGTGTTATTAATTTTCAAATATAATTCCATTAATATTTGAAATAAATCATCAATTCTATAATTTAAAATACATCTATCCTCAAATCTCACTATATCTTCAATAAATATAGGTACTAATATTGGAATATCAACAATTAAAAGTAAAAAGCTATTTACAATCTATTCGTCTTATTATATATATGTCTGACATTATGACTTATTCACATAAGTATAATAGATTTCTTCCGAGACATACTCTGTTGATTGGAGAACATGTTCATACTCATTTTCAATTACAAAATAATTTACAAATAAAAAATAGCTCTACATCTATATAAACTTATATATGTTCGAGAGAAAGACAAAATCGACTTTCTTTATACTTGTTTACTGATCGCCACTGTTTTTTTGAAACGAATGAACTTAACTAAATATAGTAAATAAGCAATAAATATAAACAGATTAGAAATTAATATTTGCATCGTGCTGATATTACCAAATTTTATACTAATTATTACCCATGATATTATTACTAAAAATAAGAACGAACATACCCATAGATTAAAAAATTTTTTCATGGTATCACTCCTACACTATTAGCAGAATGTGGCTCCACCGGTTAGACCACCGCCGACAGCACCACCAACAGCTCCAACTACGCCTCCACTAACTGTCCCAATTACTGGAATAGTAACTGTTCCTACTCCTGCACCTGCAAGACCTAAAGTAGTGCCTCCTGTCACTGCGCCACCCGCTATACCAGAAACGCATTTCCCTACTCCACGTTCTTTTTGTGTTTTCTGCACATAAAAACCTAATTTACCGTCTTTTTCAAAATAAATTAACGTAACATTTTTACCATTTTTATCTTTTGCAGTTGATGGCAAAATTTCCTTTTTACCAGTCTTTACATCTTTTAGTGTTGCCACTCCGAACTCCTTTTATATAAAGAAAGAATCCCACATATACTCAAAAGGCATACTAGAGTTCTCTACATAATCTATAGACTCATTTTAACCATTTACAATATACAAGTAAATAAATCAAATAAACCTTTTCGTTTTTAGTAAGTTTTTATTTCTCCGAAAAATTTTATTAAACGATATGCATGATTTCAATCTAGATTGATTTTTCAACTACTTACCGAGCTTTCCATAAACTATGTCGTTTTCTTACATATGTTTCAATCTTCGACCAATCTCAAAGATAGATTGATCGAAGATGTTGAAGTCGTGTTTCACGACGCCACATTTACGATTAACATATCTAGTTATCCAAATTCCTCTTCCACTGTAACAGTGGCGTTTCCCAGCGCATAATAATCTCTAACAATCTTAATAGATTTAAATAAATTAACGACTCTTAACAGTTAAGAATAATATTCTGACACTTATGCAAAACAATTAAATTTAATAGCAATCTCTTCTAAACTATTTTATGAACGGGATGGCAATATGGTAATCAAGTTCATGTGAAAAATTTATTAGTTACTGGCTACACAACTGGAATTTTGAAAATCATAGGGCAAATGTTACTTGCTGTAGCAATTTTTTCACTAACTATTTATTTTGCTTATATAATGGAATCTTTACTTTTTGGGTTCTTACAAACAGTCACTTCATTAGTACTTTTAATATGTTCACTTGTATTAGCTTGGACTTCTTTCATAGTTACATTACTTTTAATAATTGTGTTAAGTGGCATTTTCTATTTTGGTGAAAACGATTAATTAAATTATTAAATGCTAGTTATACGAATTAGGACCTTTCACTCACTTTGTTTTTTTAATGATTATTTACTTATATTTCAAACATTTGGTTTTGCAAATTCACTATTAAAGGAGATAAATGTATAATGAAAATCACAAAAGCTATTGGTTCACTAGTCTTGACTGCCGTTTTATTAACGTCTGTTTCACCTTTAATTAACGCAAATGAAATACAGACAAACAATACAAAAACTGCTCACCAAAGTTATGAAAATATAAATGGTGTGAAAATTAATCGCAATCCTAACTTGCCAATGAATCCAGAAGCACAACAACGAATTGGCGGAACAAAAGTAGTTAAAACTGCTATAAAGCTAATTATTAATAATAGGGGCAAAGCAAAAAATGTCATACAACAAGTTGGTGGCAAAAAAGCTGCAACTATTTTTGATAAAGGGTATTCAGGTATTGTAAAAGAATTGAAACCATTGCTAAAATGGTCAGAAGTACCAGCTAACGCTGTCAGTGATGCAGTTAAACGAGGCGCAATAAATGCCGGTCTAAGTAAAAGTGATGCTGGAATAATCTCAACTGTAGTCAAAGAAGCCATTGCATGGTTATTCTAAAATGATAAAGGAGTGTTTCATATGCTTGAAGATAACGGCGATATCAGATTGCTATATCAATCAATAGAAGAACTTGCTTCAGTTTTGGGTCAAAGTCAATTCGAAACTAAAACTGTCAGCTTAATATTTGTACAAATGGACTTAAGATATAGCGTTTTCGAAAAAGTGCAAACTGATTTTATGAAGTATTTAGCACATAAAAATTCTGATGAAATAAAATATATAGACTTAATCAAAATAATAGAAAATGCATTACCTGAAGATAAAGAACTTAGTATCAATGTGATTAATTCCATTATTATTGGTTTCTCTAATAACTATTATCCAATATTGCAAAGTTTAGTACCGGAAATACAAAGTAGTTATGGCATAACCATAAATAAAAATTTCAATATAGATAGTATAGATTTTTAAATATTATTTAATAAGAATAGGAAACCGATCCCAGGACATAAAATCCAAATCGTAGGCTCTACAATCTTATATTGGTAGTAGTTGACTGCGGAGCCCCAACATAAAGAAATTGGTACGCCAATTTCTACAGATATAACTCCCATCATTTCATCACATGATGTTGCCCATACCAATCGCACCAAAAAAGGCTAGAAACCGCATAATAACGGTACTTCTAGCCTATCATTTGCTATATATAATTATTCCCACTCGATGACAAGAGTACTTTTCGTTAATTTGTACCAGTTTATAACTATTGATATATCAAGATTTTTAATGCTCTATACTTCTCAACAGTTCATGTCACTGCATAATTTACGTATTCATTGCCTACAACGTATGAGATGATATATCAAATCAACTCTACAAGGTTGTAAAATATCAACATTGAAAGCAAGGTACATTTACTCATTATTTGTGGCGGATAAAAGATAAATGCTTTTTATTACTCCTATAAAATAAACCGACCATATTATAATTCAACATTTTTATAAATATAGTGTTATTTGAAAATCTTTCTAACTACAACACAGGGCATTATTCAGCGTAAAAAGACAATCACTTAGTTATTAGTGTGCGCTATTTTTTATTTAGTTATTTTAAAGTAAGAAAGGTTATTTTCAATAACTCCTAACCTAGAAAGTTTAATAAAGTTATGTTCTGAACATTTATTCTCTATCTTAGTTAGAGTCTCATTCCATTCAATAATATTATTTTCTGGCATACTCATAAATATTTTCTTCATAGCTAATAAAAATGTAACTAACCTTTGCTGATATTTATACTTTTCTATATTTACATACATTTCCTCATCACTATGATGTTTTGCACAGGTGTTTGTAAAATTAATTCCATAAATTATATCTGTGTGAGCTATTCTATTTCTCAAAAACCTGATACTATTCAACCATGCACACAATAACTTTTCTGGAAGTTTTATGCTTATACCAGTATTTTTTTCTATTAAATTTTCAATTCGCTTACTTACTTTATTTCTATAAGTTGGTAATGTAGTTCTATAAAAAGTAGACAAATCTCCAAAACTAAAATTTTGGAATAAAACCCAAGCTGGTATAATATTGTATTTTTTAATATTATGTTTAACGTTATCGTTACTTTTCTTTTTTTCTATAGCTCTCCAAAAAACATTTTGTAACCTATTGAACTCTTTTAGCTTTTTGGCAGAATATTTATACTCATCATTAACTTTCTCAAAATATAAATCTTTATCTAAATAGAACAGTGTCGAAGGCTTGTTATTATACTCAATTTCTAACATATATACTTCTAAAATAATATTTCTTATATGAGTTTCCAACATATTTACTAAACTAAATAATTGTTTCAATAAATATCTATCAAATTTATAAAGTATATATACTTCATCAAAATTTTTCGGCTCATCTTTACCAAATTCATTATACATAAAATGCTTCAAATTATAATAGCCAACACTATGTAAAAGCTCCACACATTTTTCTTTTGACTTAATTTCAGGAAAATATAAATTTTTAGTTTCTAATTTATATAACATTTGTTCTATTGTAAAGGGAGTGGGTATTTCACTTTTAGGAGCATCGTTTAGTGTCTCAAAAGTTACTTTTAAATTATCATACTCTTTAACGTCGATTACTTTTTCTTTATACATTATGCTTTCTAATTCTTTTAAGTTAATTTCAAGTGATTTATCCATAACTATAAATTCTCCTATTACAAAAAAAAGGCCAACTGTGTTTCGCATTGCTAAGAGGCGTTAGTTGACTTCTAATAAATTAATATTAATCTAAGGGGTGTCAATTGTCAATTGTAATTCAATCATTCTTGTCTTCTCAAACCTCACTAAATCATCAATAAATATAGGTTCTAACATAATCAGATTTACCTTATCGCCAAATATTCTATGATAACGACCACTTTCTTTTATGTAGTACAAAAGATATTTATTTAAAACTCTTGTCTCTTAGTAACAAATAAATTTGCTCTCACTCCTCTAACGGATATCATCTACAATCATTGTATGACTAGGATTGTCGTTAAATACTTCTTCTACATTTTTGTCTAACTTCTCATCATCTCCGTCTCAAAATATAAGAAAGAGATGACTCCCATCATTTCATCACATGATGTTGCCCATACCAAGTACACCAAAAAAGGCTGGAAACCGCATAATTACGGTAATTCCAGCCTAACCTTTCCTTTAAATTTCGAGCTAAAAATAACCCTCTAACAATTAATGTTAAAGGGTTATATTATTAAATATAATTATTCCCACTCGATTGTGCTTGGTGGTTTTGATGTAATGTCATAGACTACGCGGTTGACGTGATCTACTTCGTTTACGATACGACTAGAAATCTTTTGTAGGACTTCCCAATCGATGCGTGCAAAATCACTTGTCATACCGTCGATAGATGTTACTGCACGGATACCTACTGTGTGATCATACGTACGGTAGTCTCCCATAACACCTACTGATTGAATGTTTGGTAACACTGTGAAGTATTGCCAAATTTCTCTTTCAAGACCTTCTTCTCTAATCACTTGGCGTAAAATCGCGTCTGATTCTCTAACGATTTCTAGTTTATCTTCAGTAATTTCTCCAAGTACACGAATACCAAGACCAGGTCCTGGGAATGGTTGTCTCCACACTAAATGTTCTGGAATACCTAATTCAATACCTAATTTACGTACTTCATCTTTAAACAATGTATTGATTGGTTCGATTAATTCGAATTCCATGTCTTCTGGTAATCCACCAACATTGTGATGTGATTTGATTGTTTGTGCTGTCTTGGTACCTGATTCGATAACGTCTGTATAAAGTGTTCCTTGCGCAAGGAAGTCTACACCTTTCAGTTTTGATGCTTCATCATCAAATACATATACAAATTCATTACCAATGATTTTACGTTTTTGTTCAGGATCAGAAACACCTTTTAATTTATTCATAAAGCGATCTTTCGCATTAACACGAATAATATTCATGTTGAAACCTTCACCGAATTGTTCCATAACCATGTCGCCTTCACCTTTACGAAGTAAGCCATGGTCTACAAAGATACATGTTAGTTGATCACCTATTGCTTTATGCAATAGTACAGCTACAACAGATGAATCTACGCCGCCACTCATCGCACATAATACACGACGGTCTCCTACGCGTTGACGAATCTTTTCAATTTCGATTTCGATAAAGTTTTCCATTGTCCATTGACCTTTACAATCACAAACACGACGGACAAAATTATTTAATAAATCATTACCATATTCTGTATGACGTACTTCTGGATGGAATTGAACACCATAAATGCGACGTTTCTTATCTTCGATTGCTGCATAGTCTGTACTTGGGCTATCAGCGATAACTTCAAAGCCTTCTGGAATTTCAATAACTTTATCAGAATGACTCATCCAAACAGTTTGTTCTGCTGGTAAGCCAGCGAATAACTCATCTGACTTCGCATTAATGATTGCTTTACCGTATTCACGTTCATTGGCACGTTCAACTTTACCACCTAATAATTTAGTAGTTAATTGCATGCCGTAACAAATACCAAGTACTGGAATTCCTAAATTATATATTTCCGGATCAATTGTAAATGAACCTTCTTCATAAACTGAATTTGGACCACCTGATAAGATAATACCTTTTGGATTCATTTTCTTAATTTCTTCAATTGAAATTTCATGATCGTGTAATTCACTATAAACGCCCATTTCACGAATTCGGCGTGTAATTAATTGGTTGTATTGGCTACCAAAGTCTAAGACAAGGATTAACTCTTGTTCTTTTGCCATTTCCATATTTGTCGTTCTCCTTTATCTTAATTAGAATGAGTAGTTCGGTGATTCTTTCGTAATTTGAATATTATGTGGGTGACTTTCTGCTAAACCAGCAGGGCCCATACGTGTGAATTGTGCTTCTTCGCGTAATTCTCTTAAATCGTGTGAACCAGTATAACCCATACCAGCACGCACACCGCCCATTAATTGGTAAATTGTATCTTGTAACGCACCTTTATATGCCGTACGTCCTTCGATACCTTCAGGAACAAATTTCTTAGGCGCTTTGTCCTCTTGGAAGTAACGGTCGTTTGAACCTTTTTCCATCGCACCTAAAGAGCCCATACCACGGTATACTTTATATTGTCTACCTTGGAAAATTTCTGTTGCGCCTGGACTTTCTTCAGTACCTGCTAATAAGCTACCTAACATAACCGCATGTCCACCAGCAGCTAATGCTTTAATGATATCTCCTGAGAATTTAATACCGCCATCAGCAATGATAGCTTTACCATGTTTGCGTGCTTCAGTTGCACAATCATAAATTGCTGTAATTTGTGGTACACCAACACCTGCTACAACACGCGTCGTACAAATTGAACCTGGGCCAATACCAACTTTAACAATATCTGCACCCGCTTCAAATAAATCTTTTGTTGCTTCTGCAGTTGCTACGTTACCAGCTACTAATGTGATTTCTGGGTAAGTCTTCTTAATATGTTTCACTTGATCGATAACGCCTTTAGAGTGACCATGTGCTGTATCGATAACTAAGACATCCACACCTGCTTCGACTAATTTTTGAGCACGAATATCAGTATCTTTTGAAATACCAATTGCTGCGGCTACAAGTAGACGACCATGTTCATCTTTTGCTGCATTAGGGAATTCGATAACTTTTTCAATATCTTTAATAGTAATAAGACCTTCTAGACGTCCGTCTTTAACTAATGGTAACTTTTCAATCTTATGTTTTTGGAGAATTTTTTCTGCTTCTTCAAGTGTTGTATTCACTGGAGCTGTAATTAAATTTTCTTGCGTCATTACATCTACAATTTTAATCGAGAAGTCTTCAATAAAACGTAAGTCACGGTTTGTTAAAATACCTACTAAGTTGCGATCTTCTTTATTATCAACAATTGGTACACCTGAAATACGGTATTTACCCATTAATGCTTCTGCTTCATAAACGCTTTCTTCTGGCGTTAAGAAAAATGGGTTTGAAATGACACCATTTTCTGAGCGTTTTACTTTTTGAACTTCGTCCGCTTGTTCTTCAACGCCCATATTTTTATGAATAACACCTAAACCACCTTGACGAGCCATAGCAATCGCCATTTTAGATTCAGTTACAGTATCCATACCAGCAGAAATAACTGGAATATTTAATTTAACTTTGTCTGATAATTGTACGCTTAAATCAACGTCTTTCGGTAAAATATCAGATTGTGCTGGAATTAATAACACATCATCAAACGTTAATGATTCTTTTGCAAATTTACTTTCCCACATTAAAAACAGCCTCCATTTTTCAAATTAATTAGTTATATTATTTCACATTTTCTTCCGTTTGTTTATACTTTATTCCATTAAAAAAGAAATTAAGAATAATTGCAGAGATTGCGCCTAAAACAATTCCGTTTTGAGTCAACCATGCAAATTGTTCACCTAAACCTTTAAATGCTTGTGGTACAGCGCTTATACCAGTACCTAATCCTACTGATACAGCGATAATTAATAAATTGTTTTGATTTTTAAAATCGATATGTCCTAATATACTAACACCATATGCCATTACCATGCCAAACATAGCTATCATCGCACCGCCTAACACAGGTAGCGGTATGATATTTGCTAATGCGCCAAGCTTAGGTATACAACCACATATAAGTAATAACACGACCATGCCGTATATAACATTGTTTTTCTTAGCGCCGGATAAAGAAACAAGTCCTACATTTTGCGAATAGGCTGTATACGGAAATGAATTGAATATAGAACCTAACACTATCGCTAGACCTTCCGCAGTATAACCTTTACGAAAATCTTTTCTTTCTAACTTCTTACCGGTAATTTCACTTAACGCATGATAGACACCTGTCGACTCAATTAAACTAACGATAGCTACAATAAAGAACACTAACGTCGATGTCACATCAAAGCTAAATCCTGAGAATCTAAACGGCACTGGGATGCCTAACCAACCGGCATGATTGACTTGATTAATATCGACCATCCCAAGTAAGCCAGCACCTATCGTTCCTAAAACGAGTCCAATTAATATGGCAATACTCTTAATAAATCCAGTTGTGAATCTTTGTAAAACAAGAATAATGATTAATGTCATTAAACCTAACAAAATGTTCTTAACATCTCCATAGTCCTTTGCACCTTGACCTCCAGCTAAGTAATTCATTGCTACTGGCATTAAATTGATACCAATGATAGTAACAACACTACCCGTTACTACTGGTGGGAAGAATTTTACAAGATGTGAAAAGAAAGGCGCGATGATAATAACTAATATCCCTGATAAAAATAGCGAACCATAAAGTACATCTATTCCTTTCGTTTGACCAATTAAAATCATGGGCGCAACAGCCGTGAATGTACATCCAAGAACGATTGGTAATCCTGTTCCTGTTACTTTATTGGCTTGTAAAAATGTGGCACCCCCACACATAAATATATCTACTGTAACTAAGTAAGCGATTTGTTCAGGTGTAAACTTCAAACTTGTACCAACAATGATTGGAACTAAGATAGCACCTGCGTACATAGCTAAAAGATGTTGAACACTTAGGATTAAATTTTTCATTATTCTTCTCCCACCAATGTCACTTTGTTTCCTTCTAGTGAAGCAACCTTGCAGAGAGAAGAAACTGTTAAACCTGCTTCTTCTAAACGTTGATGCCCATTTTGGAAACTCTTTTCAACAACAATACCAATACCAGCTGTCTTAGCATTCGCTTGCTGTGCGATATCGTATAATCCTAATGAAGCATCACCATTTGCTAAAAAGTCATCGATGATAAGTACAGTATCTTCTTCTGATAAAAACTCTTTTGAAACAATGACCGTACTTGTTTTATTTTTAGTAAATGAATGAATAGATGTTTCATAATAACCATCCGTCAAAGTGCTAGGTTTTGCTTTTTTCGCAAATAAACATGGCACATCAAAATGCAGTGCAGCCATGATTGCAGGTGCGATACCGGAAGCTTCAATGGTTAAGATTTTAGTAATCCCTTTATCTTTAAATTGCTCGTAAAAAGTGCGACCAACTTCATTCATTAACTTTGCATCAATTTGATGATTTAAAAATCCATCGACTTTTAAAATCTTCTCATCAATGACAACGCCGTCTTCCTTTACTTTTTGTCCTAGTAACTCCACTCTTAAAACCTCCTCAGATTTGTGTGAAACATTTTGCTCTTAAATTGGTGCTAGATACAAAAAAATCCCCAAACTAAATAATAGTTTCAGGGTTTATGAGTGAACGAACATGCATAACGAATTTGTCATGCAATCAATGTAAAAGAAGTTTCATCAAATAAACTGTGACCATCATATAAAATGATATAAATCACCCACCATGGTTACAATTTAATGGCTGAAGCTACTCCTAGTATTGTGTTGTTACTCATAGTCATGTCGTTCAAGGCAACATGGTAGAAACTTCTAAAGCCATATTCTTTAGATTATATGAGTTTATGTAAATTATTTAACGATAATAGCAAATTTTCGGCATTTTTTCAATAACTGCTTAGGTAATCTTTTAATAGTTTTATAAATGTACAGAGACGTTTAATGCGAATGAAGACTTATAACTTAATAATGTAAGGGTTTTACTTTATAATAAGAAGGGTAAAAGATTAAATAAACAAATTTTTAAAGGGGCGACAACTATGGCAGATATTACTGTAGTAAATGACACTGGCGAATTATACAACGTAATCAATCAAAAGAAATCTGAAGGTTATTTAGAATCAGAGCTAACAATTATTAGTAAAAGTAAATTACACCTAAATGACTTACACGACTCTGAAATCTCCCTTATCTCAACAAGTGGAACATTTAGTGATAGAATGACTAAACTGTTAACAGGAGAAGATGGTGAACATGCAGTTTTATCACGCTACAACTTAGCGCCTGATGAATTAGAAAAATATAAACAACTTATTTTAGACGATAAAATGTTAGTTGTAGCGGTTCGTGACAAATCATCACATCAAGAAGTGCATGAAAATAATTCAGCTTATGAAGAAATTGATATTACACATTTTGCTGAAGCATCTAAAGGTCCCAAAGCTTAGTTATCACACTGAATTCAAAATGAGATTACTGTACTGTCTAATTTAAGATAGTACAGTTTTTTATACCATTTAAAAGTTTATGAACAGTCTTTTACAGCAGGCGATTATGCTATAATATTATTTAAATTGGGGAGGTGTTCTTATGGAATTTAAAACCATTCAATCTGTCAAAGATCCACATTACAACGAAGCACTTAAACTTTACGATACTAAGTTAAATTTATCTTTAACTGAAGATAAACGTATCATCAAACGCTCATTAGAAAACAACAAAACCGAAAACGATTATGTCTTTATCGTAGGCTTAGAAAACGATGTTGTTGTCAGTCTAGCAACTGCACATTATGAAGCCACAACCAATTCAGCATTTTTAATTTATTTATTCGCAAAAGACCTACCCAACCATGATGAGTTAATGACGCAAACATTACATCAAATTGAACATGAACTAAACTTATTATCAAACCTTGTTCATTCTAGAAGTATTAACTTTTTAATGATGGAAGTCCCTAAAGAACCTGCAGATTTAACACAAGATAACGGCCTCATTATTGAACACCGTAGACAGTTTTTATACGAACATCAATTTGAAAGACAAACTGAAATTGATTACATTCATCCAACTAATGATGGTCACACTAAAAAAGTGGACTTATTTTTAAAGAAAAATATTAAACTGACAAAGGATATCTACGGTACAAGTGTTAAATCAAATTATATTTTGAAGTATGTATTTGCCAATGGTATCGCACGTGAAATTATTTATGCTTTATTAGAAGAAATGGATTTACGTAAACCATTTTAAACAAACTTGAAATCACTAACAATAACGTTTAAACTATGTATGAAGCAAGACTGACGTTTCACTGCCCGTAGACAAACGTCAGTATACATAAAGTATATGCAGAAAGGACTTTAAAGTATGTTAACTAAAGAATTTGCACAACGCGTAGAACTAAGTGAGAAGCAAGTACGTAAAATTGTTCAACATTTAGAAGAACGTGGTTACCAACTAAGCAAGACTGAATATCGTGGTCGTGAAGCAACTGATTTCAAAGAAGAAGATATCGAGCTTTTCAAAGACATTGCCGACAAAGTAAAACAAACAAATAGTTATGATCTAGCGTTTGATGAATTAGAAAAAGAAAAAGACTTCCTGCAAGTCATTGTCAAAAACGATGACAAAAACTTACCTACTAATCAAAATGTCGCTCAACTAGTAGAAGATTTACGCCTAGAAATCCAGAAAATGCGCGAAGAACGTCACCTACTTGGTCAAATGATGAATCAAGTACATCAGCAACAACAAGAATTAAAAGAACTTCAAAATCAACTTACATCTAAAATCGATTCAAATAGCGAATCCTTAAAAGCCATCCAAACATCACAAGAGGCTATCCAAGAAGCGCAAGCCTCTCAAGCAAAAGCATTAGCTGAATCAACAAATAAAGTTGAAAAGAATGCTGTTACTGAAGATAAAGCTGACAGTAAAGATTCGAAGGTTGCTGGAGTGAATACATCAACAGACGCTAAGACGGATACTAAAGCAGAAAATGCAGGCGATGGCACTGCTACTAAAGTAGATAAAGAGGATCAAATTTCTGCAACTGAAGCAATTGAAAAAGCCAGCGTTGAGCAGTCTAAAAATGACAATGCAGCTGAGACTTCAAATAAAGAAGCTACAGTAGATGCAGAAGCGCAACATGATGCTGAACAACAAGTAGCAGAAGCCCATGCAGAAGCTTCTAAACAAGCTACTTCGAACGATTCATTGGAAGCGAAAGCAGAAAATGACAGCACAGCTTCACAGTCAGAAATGTCAGAACCAAAACCTCAAGAAGAGAAAAAAGGTTTCTTCGCACGTTTATTCAACCTGTAAACTTGTGATTTGAACACAAATTTAATACTCAATTCATATATAGCTTTGATTTAAAAACTGATTTTTTATAAACCTATAGAACTGTAATTTACTTTCAAATTTAATACTCAATTCATAAAACCTGAAACAAGCTGATATACTCCATTCAATATCTACTTTGAAGAGAGCATATCAAACTAATTTGTTTCAGGTTTTTTAATTATTCATTATGATTAATATTGAATTTTGAATAAATTTTTATAGTATGTTACTTTTAAATGGGATGGCTTCTGTGTACTTCTAAATAGATTCATCTTAATAAGTCCATTCAATTTAAATGTTTGGCTGTGTTAGTAACTGACGAATCGCACAAGTGCACACTCATATTCACATTTACTACAAACGCCTTTTTGCTCAAACAAAAATATTTGTTTACGGTAGCTTTTGAACTACCACCTGCACACACGAACACTCAAAAGATGCTAATTTTGATTCGACAGAATTTTTTACAACGTGTTTGTTCGAAGCGTCTTTTCAAGGTTGATCATTTATTATCTTTTCATTCAATAAATATGAGGTTAGCAATTTTTATCAAACCGCCATAGCCACATCTCGATTCAAGGATAAATTTGTTTTCTCATATCTTATCTCTCATGACAGTACACGATATATATCTTTTCCAAATATTCATCACTTTTTCCCGTTAAAATCATTTCTATTATTAATGCTTTAATGACAACTTATTTAATTTATTGCATTTAATGCCCTGCTTCATTTTCAAATATTAACTTTAATCGACTAGCTCATCACACTATTTACCCTTTCCACCTATCACTACTGAATTCAAAACGATTTGTTTACAAATCCCCTTATGCCAACGGTCGAATTTCATCATGTTTACATTTAATTGCAAATGCCCTCTTGAAATATTTTAAAATTAATATTATTCTTAGCATACTAGTCGGAATTATATTCAAAAATTTGAGGAGTGACGTTCATGAATGCTTTTCTTACACTGATTAATATTATTGTATTGGTGATTTTCATCGTAATATTGCACATGATGGCTCGCAAACATATATCTTTTGCGAAACGTGTGTTTACAGCTTTAGGGATTGGTATAGTATTCGGTGTGTTATTGCATCTTATTTATGGCACACATTCGAATGTTATTACATCAACAAGTGACTGGTTCAACATTGTCGGACAAGGTTACGTTGCATTGTTGCAAATGATTGTTATGCCTTTAATTTTCATTTCTATTGTAGCTGCATTCACTAAAATTCAAATCGGAGAAAAGTTTGCTAAAATTGGTAGTCTCATTTTTATCTTTTTAATTGGCACTGTCACCATTGCTGCGATTGTTGGTGTTGTGTATGCCTTGGTGTTTGGTTTAGACGCATCAACAATTAATCTTGGTAACGCTGAACAAGCACGTGGAAGCGAAATTGCTAAACAAGCGAAAGATTTAACAGCACATACGTTACCACAACAAATTTTGGAATTATTGCCTAAAAATCCATTCTTAGATTTCACTGGACAACGTGCAACTTCCACGATTGCTGTCGTGATATTTGCTTCGTTTATAGGATTTGCTTATTTACGCGTAGCACGCAAACAACCTGATCATGGTGAATTGCTTAAGCGTGCGATTGACGCTATCTATTCACTAGTAATGGCGATTGTGACGTTCGTCTTACGTTTAACGCCATACGGTGTATTAGCAATTATGGCCAACACATTATCGACAAGTGACTTTGGCGCCATTTGGACTTTAGGAAAATTCTTAATCGCATCGTACGCTGCATTAATTACGATGTATATCATTCACTTAATTATTTTAAGCCTGTTAGGTATTAGCCCAATTCGCTATGTTAAAAAGACTTTGGAAGTATTAATCTTTGCATTCACATCACGCTCAAGCGCGGGTGCCTTACCATTGAATGTACAAACACAAACAAGACGTCTAGGCGTGCCAGAAGGTATTGCCAATTTCGCTGCGACATTTGGATTGTCGATTGGACAAAATGGTTGTGCAGGTATTTACCCTGCAATGCTTGCAATTATGGTCGCACCCGTCGCTAATGTAGAAATTGATTTACAATTTATTGTAACGTTAATCGCTGTCGTGATTATTAGTTCATTCGGCGTTGCTGGCGTCGGTGGCGGGGCTACATTTGCATCCATATTGGTGTTGTCAACGTTAAACTTGCCAGTCGCTTTAGCCGGCGTGCTCATCTCCGTTGAACCATTGATTGACATGGGTAGAACAGCATTAAACGTGAACGATTCAATGCTAGCTGGTACAGGTACCGCCAAGTTAACTAAACATTGGGACAAAGATACTTTCGAATCAAATGATAATGCTGCATTAACTTCACACTAATTCATTGCAAGAAATACCCGCCCCCTCTAGCTATACTTATCATTTTAAGCTAGAGGGGGCGGGTTATTTTGGTATCTTGCTATCGCTGTATTAAGCCTGATTTTTGCAATTGTTCTAACATATCTAATCTTGCTTTGTTTCCTAGGAACATCTCAATTTGCTGCGACCATGTTTCTTTGCGATTCCCGTTTGTACGTTGATTATAGTACTCGCTGATTGTCTGGTCGTAATCTGCCATTTGTGCATACTGTGTTTCCTTATCAGCATGATACTTATTATGATGGAAGACATGGTCAAATGGTAAGCGTGGCTTGGCTGCACCATTTTCATCATCTGCGGGTTCCCCTACTGCCATACCAAATACCGGGAAGACATAGTCAGGTAAGTCTAAAATTTCTCGAACGCGTTCAACATCATTTCTTAATGATCCTAAAAAGACAATGCCATACCCCATATCTTCAGCAGTTACCGCAATATTTTCAGCAACTAATGCTGCATCGATTGCACCTACTAGCAAACCTTCCGTTGAACCATATGCATTTTCCATATCAGTTTCAGCATGTTGATCAACTAAATGATGACGATAATAATCAATAACAAAGACGAATAAATAGCCATTTTCTACAACATAAGGTTGTCCAGAAACTTCTCGTAAATTTTCTTTAATCTTCTCATCGTCGATACCAATAATTGAGTATGCTTGCAGGAAACTTGACGTCGAAGCGCTTTGTCCAGCTTCTACCAATTTCTTAACAACGTCTTCACTTAAAGGCTTATTCTTAAATTTTCTAACAGAATGATGCTTTTTCACAAGATTATATACATGATCTGACACGTTACCCACTCCTCGATACTTTACAGTTAATTAAAAATCTTCATATTGCAATTGTACACGTCCAAACTTTTTTATAGCAATTATTTGCTTATAAGTTAATAATTGCACTTTTAAAAATATTGTCTCGTACTTGAAAAATCCAGTTTCTCACTCATCACCTTCATCCATCTCGAACAAATATTCTCACACCATTATCAATAAGATTGACTTAGTTGAGAATACAAATCTTCTTTTTTTACATTTTTTACATTAAAATCAAGATATTAAATATAGACACAACCTTTTAAATCATCAACTACAAAATCCATTATCAAAGCACTTTATATTATCTTTCTTTATTTTAAAAGTAATCATTCACTTTACAAAGTTATCCAGTTGACTATTCTGGATCAAAATGTAATAATGCTAACTAAGAGATTAGAATTATTATAATTAAGCACAATCAATTGATAGTTCTAATTCATACTTAAATTCTTAGGAGGAAGATATTTATGTCATTAATTAACAAAGAAATCTTACCATTTACAGCGCAAGCTTTCGATCCAAAAAAAGATCAATTTAAAGAAGTTACACAAGAAGATTTAAAAGGTTCTTGGAGCGTAGTATGCTTCTATCCTGCTGACTTCTCATTCGTTTGTCCAACTGAATTAGAAGACTTACAAAACCAATATGAAGAATTACAAAAATTAGGCGTAAATGTATTCTCAGTATCAACTGATACTCACTTCGTACACAAAGCATGGCATGACCATTCAGATGCAATTAGCAAAATCACTTACACTATGATTGGTGACCCATCACAAACAATCACTCGTAATTTTGATGTATTAGATGAAGCTACTGGTTTAGCTCAACGTGGTACATTCATTATCGACCCAGACGGTGTTGTACAAGCATCTGAAATTAACGCTGACGGAATTGGCCGTGACGCTAGTACATTAGCTCACAAAATCAAAGCAGCTCAATATGTTCGTAAAAACCCTGGCGAAGTATGCCCAGCTAAATGGGAAGAAGGCGCTAAAACATTGCAACCTGGTTTAGATTTAGTAGGTAAAATCTAAGGAGGCATTACAACCATGCTTAATGCTGATTTAAAACAACAACTTAAACAATTATTAGAACTAATGGAGGGCAACGTTGAATTCGTTGCCAGCCTTGGTTCAGATGATAAATCCAAAGAACTTAAAGATTTGTTGACAGAAATTACTGATATGTCACCTAGACTATCTCTTTCTGAAAAATCTTTAAAACGTACACCAAGTTTCTCAGTCAATCGTCCTGGCGAAGAAACAGGTGTAACATTTGCAGGAATTCCATTAGGTCACGAGTTTAACTCACTTGTTTTAGCAATTTTACAGGTTAGTGGTCGTGCACCTAAAGAAAAACAGTCAATTATTGACCAAATTAAAAACTTAGAAGGTTCATTCCATTTTGAAACATTCATTAGTTTAACGTGTCAAAAATGTCCTGATGTCGTTCAAGCACTTAACTTAATGAGTGTGATCAACCCTAACATCACGCATTCTATGATTGATGGTGCAGTGTTCCGTGAAGAATCTGAAAACATCATGGCAGTCCCTGCTGTCTTTTTAAACGGCGAAGAATTTGGCAATGGTCGTATGACAATCCAAGATATTCTTTCGAAACTAGGCAGTACGGCAGATGCATCTGAGTTTGAAAATAAAGAACCTTATGATGTCTTAATCGTTGGTGGTGGTCCTGCTAGTGGTAGTGCAGCGATTTACACAGCACGTAAAGGTTTACGTACTGGTATAGTTGCTGATCGTATCGGTGGCCAAGTTAATGATACTGCTGGTATTGAGAACTTCATTACTGTTAAAGAAACAACTGGTTCTGAATTTTCTTCTAACTTAGCAGCGCACATTGATCAATATGACATTGATGCAATGACAGGTATACGTGCTACAGATATCGAAAAGACTGACGAAGCAATTAAAGTTACGTTAGAAAACGGTGCTGTCTTAGAAAGTAAAACAGTCATTATTGCTACTGGTGCAGGTTGGCGTAAGCTAAACATTCCAGGTGAAGAGCAATTGATTAATAAAGGTGTTGCATTCTGCCCTCACTGTGACGGACCTCTATTTGAAAATAAAGACGTAGCAGTTATCGGTGGCGGTAACTCTGGGGTTGAAGCAGCAATTGACCTTGCTGGTATCGTTAATCATGTTACATTATTCGAATTCGCTAGCGAATTAAAAGCAGACAACGTGTTACAAGATCGTTTACGTTCTTTATCAAATGTTGATATCAAAACAAATGCCAAAACTACTGAAGTTGTCGGAGAAGACCATGTTACAGGTATACGTTACGAAGACATGAGCACCGGCGAAGAACATCTACTTAACTTAGATGGTATCTTTGTTCAAATTGGTTTACTTCCAAACACATCATGGTTAAAAGATGCTGTTGAATTAAACGAACGTGGTGAAATTGTTATTGATCGTAACAATAATACTAACGTACCTGGAATATTTGCTGCTGGCGATGTCACAGATCAGAAGAACAAACAAATTATTATTTCAATGGGCGCTGGTGCAAATGCAGCATTAAATGCCTTTGACTATATTATCAGAAACTAAAGTTTCATTCATTTCACTGACAGTATCTTACATTTGTTAAGATGCTGTTATTTTTTTATCCCGACATAAAATCATGTTATGATAAACTTAATATATACAACGAGGTGTGCAAAAATGCTTGATGTTCATTTTATATACCCAAGAAAATTACAAAACGCATGCGAATATTTTAATTTACCGACCCAAAAAGAAGGATTTGAAGTCACGATGCATGCTTTACGCCCTGAAAATATACATAAAATTTATCATGATATGGATAAGACAGAACAAAAATTTATAGAAACACTTATATCTAATGGTAATCCTGTCACAATTATAAATAAACGCGATGTTAATATGTTAAAGCTAACAAATCATCTAGGTTTTGTTTATCAAATTAATGAAGATGAGTTCTTTGTAAATAATTTATTTTTAAGTTATATCAATTCAGAAGTACTAGATAGTACCTATGGTGAATTCGAAGCATTAGATACAATAGACCATATGCATTTAAATGATGAAGTGTTTCGTGTAAGACAGCATACGCGCTTAAACGATGTCACATTAGAACATGCTTTACTGTTAAAAACTAATGACGAGCTAAAAACAATATGCAGGCAGTATGGTATTAAAGGATTCTCAAATAAAAACAAACAAAATCTTGTTGAATTAATTATGACAGCATTTTTCAATAATAATCACATCATTGAACAAGTGTTTTCTAATGCTACTCTATTTGAGTTTGATATTCTTTCTAGCATACTTGAAAGTGATGATAACTACCGATTAAACAATGAACTAACTAAATTTGAAAAGCTGCAATTAATAAATTTTGATAACTTTTTAACTATTCATTTTTATTATTATTACGACTTTGAATATGATTGTCTTATTTTGCCAAATGATGTGCGTAAACATATTGAAAATTTCGTGAATCAAGTCGGCAATGGTGATTTTGAGAAAGCTGTAAATCAATTTGTTAATGAGCAAACAATTGAGAATAGTTTAGCAGAGTTTAAAAACCCGTTAGAATTATCATTTATGGAAGACGAAGTTGACTTAGATATGTTACTTGAAGATGACGATTTTGAAGATTTTGGTACAACCGATAGCTTAAGAAGTGATGCAATCACTCAATTGATTTCTGAGATTAAGAAAGGATTAATAGATAAAAAAGATATTTTACCTCTTCGTATTATACTTGGTTCTGTAAACTTGTATGGTATTTTATCAACTAATCATCTACTATATCTTTTACAAAGATTTTATGACGCTACTTTTAGTAAAGAAGAGTTACAATATAGCTTAGATACTTTAGCTGGTACTGAGCTATATTATGTTGAAGATGACTTCGTGTTTCATCCTGTGTTATTTGATGTTGTCGAGTCTGAGGCGTCTGGCATTGATATTTCTGATGATGGATATTATGTACCAGCTTCGGTTGAAGAATTAATCTATTATGATAGACATCACTATTTGAAATCTGATCAAGCAATTAAAGAGTTTACCAGTTATCTACGCAAACAAATCAATATGAAAAATGATATTGAGAAGGAAAAGTATGTGAATGAAATCATTATGCTTTTACGTACGATACCTACGTCTAAATTAGTACAACCAATTATGCAGTTATTTATAGATAATGCTATCCTTAACAATGTTCAAAACGATGCATTATTGATAGAAAAAGCTACTCATGCACGTAATCATTTGCGTCTATGGTCATTGCAAGGTCATCGTGACATTCCAAACTAATTCAATGTTACTCTATTAAACATGAATACATATTTTTTCAATTAAAGATAAACTAAGGAGTTATATTACATTATGAAAAAGAGATTACTACTAAGTACATTTTTAGCATCTGCATTAATTCTTACAGGTTGCGCGTCCGATCAATCTGATAACGAAGATCATCACACAAGTACTGGCATCCATGCACCTAAAAGCGCTAAAAAATTAGAAACAAAAGATATCTTTAACTCAGATAAGAAAAATAGTGATATTAGTGATGCAGAGATGAAGCAAGCTATAGAAAAGTATTTGTCTGTAAATAGCGATATACTTGATAACAAATATATTATGCAACATAAACTAGATAAACAAATTGACAGTCAAACAAAAGTGACTGAAAAACAAGCAGAAACACTTAGCCACTTATCTAACTTAGCTGTTAAAAACGATTTGCATTTCAAGAAATTTGTCACTGAAAACAATATTCCTAAAGAATATAAGAAACCCGTTGAATTAATGATGAATTACTTCAAAGCTTTAAATAGTACAATCGCCAATGTTGATGAAGATATTGAAAAGCTTAGCTATCAACCGCAAAATAAAATCAATGTAGTCGACGTGCCAACAAAATATGCCGGTGATGTTAATAAAAAGCAACAAGATAAAATTAAAGATTTCTTAAAATCTAAAGGTATCAAGAGTGATGTTATCGATAAATAACTGAAAGCCATCATTGCGACATGTAACACATCATTACATGAGCTTTAATTCATGACAATTCTTTATCTTTAAAAGTGACTAATCAATTTAGCTAAAGTCATCATTTGGGCATCAAGCAGCATATTACTGTTTGATGCTTTTTTAATTGCCTTAAATTCTCTATCTATGCCAAAATCACCCATTAGTTGACGCATTTGACTATATACCTAACATATTCCATACTTATATTGACTCTATAAACAAAGGATGATCATGATGAAAGTTCGAATTACTTTTATTATTTTAGCAATTTTATCGACGATTGTTTGCTTGTTCTTAGCAGCAATGCATCCAACAGGACCAAACACAGTAACTTTTGAACAGCCATATTTATTCACCCTCAACATCATTATAATGGTATTAGTCGCATTACCTTCACTTGTTTTAGCTATATATGATTATATGAGTTTTAGAATTTCTTCTGCTATTTTACAATTTCTTGGGGCTATCTCTTGGTTCTTTTTATCATTGATATTATCGTTCACACAATTTACACCTTTTACATTAGCGTCATTTATAACTTCAATTATTTTGTTTGTAAGCGCAATTATCACATTAGCTATTGGTGGTAAGTCTCTTGATAAGAATGACTTCCATTAAATTCCAAATACAAAAAAGGTTCTGAAGGCAGCTATAAAACACAGCTTTTCAGAACCTCTATACTTCTATTCAATGATATATGGTTTGCAATTTTCTACCTTTAAATCCACAGCTTCTTCCCTTGAAACTTTGTTAAAATAAACCATCAAACAACGAATGACAACTTGATGTGCAACAATGACGATATCATCTTTTTGTGTATCTTCATTGACAACATGATTCATAAAATGTTCGACGCGTTGATATACATCTTCATAACTTTCTCCTTCAGGCGCTTTTTGTGAAAAACTATGACGAAAGTCTTTAAAGTTTGGATCATTGAAATATTTTTCATATTTCGGATTCGCACTGATTTCATCTTTATATTCACCCTCAAATACGCCAAGTGAACGTTCTCTTAATAGAGGGGTAGTCGTTGATGCAATGTCATATGGAAAAATATGTTCAAACGTTTGCTGTGTTCTTAATAAGTCTGAAACATATACATGTTTAATCTGTTTCTCTTTAAAATAATCACATAAATCGTCCGCACTTTTTGTGCCAGTATCCGTTAACGGCACATCTAATTGTCCACAAAAATAAGATCTAAAATGTTTATTATCATAATTCGATTTTGATTCGCCATGTCTAACTAAATAAATCGTCATAATATTACTCCTTACCTTATGTATTTCATATCTACCATAACACTTTGACTACTAATTCGATATCAATCTCAATATTCTATTCTAAAAAAATAATTAATTCATATTTTAAATTAATGACTCTAAAAATAGTATTGTCTTTAATCAAGTGATGTGTTACTATATGGGTGTAGTTCTTAAATGACTACACAGTCTTTTATATTCATGAACATAATACTCCTGGATGACGCAACCCAACGTCATCCTTTTTTTATTTATCAAATACTTGCTTTTTTATTTCCAACCTCTCCTCATGTTAATTTATTACTTTTTAATCCTATCTTACCTACATTTTCAAATATTATAATACATATTGACCATTTTCACGCAAATAAAAAAGATGACAACTGAATGCCATCTTTATATTAATTCAATTTCCAATTGAATTTTTTATTATTTACGCATAGCTCTTAAAATTAACGTTACGATTGCAATTAAGATAATTGAACCAATTAATGCTGGTAAGATGTAAATTCTTCCTATTTCAGGACCCCATTGCCCTAATAACGTTCCACCTAACCATGATCCAATAATACCTGCGATAATATTACCTAAAATACCACCTGGGATATCTTTACCCATAATAGCACCAGCAGCCCATCCAATTAAGCCACCGACAATTAACATTCCAATAAATCCAAACATAATTTTCAGTCTCCTTTTTCTATTTATTTTGCGTTATTCTAAGTAGTACCCCTTATTTACAATTCTAAAACAAATTCAAATTATTTTTATCCAAATATTTTTAAAAGTAGTAATTGAATATCAATTTTATTCAATGTAGCTATCGTTATTTAAAGTCTCTGTACCGATAATATCATATACATTTACATTATTTTTTCTGCCGAATTCATAGCTTGATTATTTTATGTTATAGGACTAGAATATACACATATTATTAGAGCATCTTTGAATTTTAAATCAAGAAGCGAGGTTAATGAACAATGAATATGCATATTTTATATAACTTACGAACTAAACATAATTTAGAAATTGACGAATTAGCACAGCAATTAAATGAGAAATATGGTACTAAATATGAAGCACATCAAATTTGGGAATGGGAGAATCATCACCATGAACCTAAATTTAAAGATGCCATGCATTTAGCTGACTTCTTTGATGCACCATATGAAATGTTTTTAGAAAGTAAGGTTAAAGAATATCAGAAACATTTAGAAGAAGTCGATATTCGCATGGATAAATAGATGCAAATAAACCCTCACAACACGTTTGGCATATATCCTTTCAAATCTATACTGGATATATTACATTACGTTGTGAGGGTATTTTATTAATTAATATGAATTAAGACATTTTACAAGCGTTAATGCAACGAATCTTTTTAGTGATCTTGCTCACTCTTTAATACTTTACCGTTCTTAGCATCAACAGTAACTTCTTGTTTTTTATTACCTTTTTTCAAATCGATATTGTAAACAAGTTTGCCATCATCTTTTTCAAGTGACCATTCTTTAATATCACCATCAAATTCTTTTTGTCCTTCTTTAATGGCTTTTTTGTAATCTATAGCATCGCTATATTTAAAGTTATCATTTTCATTCATTGTATCTTCTTTTTCAGTCTTTTTGTTAATCACTTTTTTATTTTTATCAGCAACAAGTACTTCTGACTCTTCACCAGATTTTTGTTGCGTCACTTTATAAGCCCATTCACCATTAGAATTTTCAAATGAAATTCCTTTCAACTTTTGGCCTTTGTAAGTTTCTTCAGCTTTTTTCACAGCATCTTCTGGGCTTGTTTTAACATCTTTTAAAGCAATAACATCTTTTGTTGTATTAGTGTCTTGATTAGTATTTGACTCTGTTGATTTTGTTTCATCTTTTGGAGTATCATTGCCACATGCAGTAAGCACCACCGCTGACATTGATAACACTGCTAATGATTTTAATTTCATAATATCACTCTCTCTTCCTATTTTTGAAACTCATAACAAAAGCTTATATGCTATATAGATTGTATTACCCCTTGTTTTTAATTTTATTCATAATTATTACAAATATTTTTAAATTAATCGTCATGCGTTACTTTCGTTCGTACTCCTTTTATAAATGAACCATGTAATATAAGCATGCTATTATCGACTCAGTTTGTCTAATGCTTTCTTTGGTACTTCTTCCTTTTCAACTTCTTCAAAAGTTTCTACATGATGACCTTTATGTGTAATTTTCAAGTATCTATGCGGTTTAACATCAAATGTAGCAGTATACATTAATTGCGTCTCTTTCCCTTCTTTATTAAAAACACTTTGACTATAACTTCGGAGTTGATCATCCATTCTAGTAGACACCTCTGTCGTTTTAACATAAGAATCATCCTTCTTTACTAATGGGTTAAATTGATCTGTTATACCATGGGAGTCTATTGTTTTTAAAATGAATAAAGCAGCATAAGCGCCAATGATAGTAAGTACAAGATATGTTATTGTTTTTAAAATCGTTTTCAAAAGATCACCTCTGACAAAATATAAAATAGGATGTATCTGAAAACAACTTACATAATTGTAATTAAAGTGTAAGTATTAGGAGAAAATGATGGTATTTGAATCTGAAAGATACGAATCGTTTTTAAACTAAGTTATTTTATAGAGACTTTATTATGAAATTGAAAGAAGTTAATTTTAAGGTTGTCGAATGTAAAAACATATTGATTAACCATAAAAGAGAAATTATTTTTGTAGATTTCGGCATAAACGTCATTAAAGAATTTTCTATATGATGGTGCTAATCATAACAAAGAAAGCTAGGCACCTTTAGATACCTAACTTTCAAAGTATTAGCGATAAAACACTATATATACTAATTTAGCTTAATTTCAAACTTGTTCAATGTCATTAACACTTTTCACAAGTTTGAAAGTTACATTTTTTATATCGGCTGTATTAATTTTTACATTTTCCCTATCTTTTTGTAGCTCTTTATGCGACTCTAATGTATATTTACCACCATCTTTTGTATTTATGACGATGTTACCTTTAGGCAAATGTTCTCCCATATACAAGCCATAGGAAATATGAGCAAATCTTATGATATGATCCAATTCTTTTAAAGTGACAACTTCTTTATTAAGAGTAATATTCCTCTTAGGTGTATACACTCTGCCAGCAACTGTGTATGTTCCTTCTAAATGTATACGAACTTGGTTTTCATTTAAAGGTCTCTCTGAATAAACCCAATTCCTAGATTTATTAGATTTTCCATTTATTGTATCCTTGCTGTATCTATCGTAAAGTTTTTTAACCAAAGCTTTTTCTGAATTATTTGGTACTTCTTCAACTTTTTGTAATTGTTTATCTTGTACACTTGAGGAATTTTGTGTTGACGCGTCTGCTTTTGGATATATTCCAAATGTTCCCCCATAGATGATACCTAGCGATAGAATAGATTTTAATACGATTGAATTTTTTGAGTCATATTTTTTGAACATATTTAATTACCTCCTTGATGTAAAGCTTTATTTGCTACAATTATAAAAATAATAGACGTGTTCATGAATTAAATTCATCTTAACTCTTGATTAACTTTAATTTGCTACCACTCTGAATTTAATAACTATAAATCGTCTACACATAATTGGACAAAATCTAAGAGAATAAAATTTGTTAATTTAAAATAGCAAGCAATTCAAAGTTATATGTGTAATAGATAAAATAGATATCCCTATAGTGATGCGTTACTAGCTAAACATAATAACACTTTAGAAGATAATGAAGTTAAGGAGTTACTGGATTGTTTCGACTATCTAATTCAGCATAAAAATATCCAACGACAAAACGTAATTATAAAATGGTAAAAGCTATGGTACAGTTTCAAATTGCTAATGACATGCGTATCGGTGAGCTACTTGCAATAAAGAGAGTAAATATAAACTATGAAGATAAAAAGCTAGATATCGACGGTAAAGTTAATTGGGAAACTGAAAAAAGACGGGAGCATTCGGAGTAAAGGAGACAACTGAAAGAAGTAATAGCTATAAGGCCATAGGGCTCACTACCCAAAGCATCGACTTACTAAGAACACTTATGCTTGGAATGATAAGTTTATTGATAGAGAGTACATATTCACAAATACGGCTGGTAGCCCTATCGACTCGAACAAAATTAGCCACATTATTAAAGGGGGGCGCTGATATTAGTCCTATTAAGAAACCTATAACAACGCATACATTACATCATTCGCATATATCTACACTTGCTCAATTAGGAATTAACTTAAAAGCAATGCAAGAGCATGTAGGTCATTCAGATTATAAAAAAAATCTAGAGATATACACACATGTTACTAATCAGATGGCGAAAGATATGATGAATAAATTTGAATGATTGGGGAGTTAAAAACTATGAACAGAAAAACACCTAAAACTACTGATGGTTTAATGAGACATATAAGAGACAATAAAGGTATCCAAATAAATGGTAGCACGGAAAAAATCCAGTTACGAAACATCGGCTATTTTCATGGATTCAAAGGGTATAATTTCTTTTTAAACAAAGAGGAAGAACTTAATTTTGAAAAATTTAGCGAATTACAAGCTTTATACAGTTTTGATACAGAAATTAAAAGCCTTTTCTATAAACACGTTATGTTCTGTGAAACGGCTATTAAAAATAGATTGCTAGAAATAGTTTGTGTAAACTCTGGCTTTGATTTAGATAGTTTATTTCAAAAATCATTAACATATTATAAAAGTTATAGTCCCGGTAGCTCAAAATATAAAAAACATTTAAAAAATACTACTAGACTAAGAAGAGATATTTACGACATGATCCATGAACATTGTAATTCGAAACCTTACATTTATCATTACATACATCAAGATAGAACCGTGCCACTATATGCCGTATTTGAATTATTCACTTTGGGAAATCTGGTATTTTTCACTCGTTGCATGTCCCAAAATTTGAATATAGAAGCTCAAAAGCAACTAAAATTATACTCCCCAGCATTTGATCAAAGTAAAGATATACTAGGTGACATCATTGATTGTATGAAAGGCTTAAGAAATGCTATAGCTCACAATGGTGTACTTTATGACTGTAGATTTAAAACTGGAGAGACAAGTAATAGATTAAAAGAATATTTAGCAGTAAAAATGGATATACACAATTTAGATTTCGACAGAATAATTGATTATCTCATTTTATTAATTTTAATTTGTTCTGGTCTCTCTTATTCTAAAACAGAACTCCAAAGAATTATAAAGCAATTCGAACAAAACCTTGATTTTTTACGATCAAAGATAAGCGAGTCGACTTATGATAAAATTATAGGTGTTCGAGCAAGACCTAAATTAAGAAGTTTAAAGAACTTTATCAATAACCTTGATTTTTATCTAAAAACATATTAATATTATACATAAATAGCGGTGCATATCTGCGGAATGCACTTGAGGTTAACTGTTACTGACGGTTGCCTCTTTTTTTTATGCATATAAATTCATATTATTTTTGCAATATAAACATATCTTTGTGCAAATTCCGAACACAAAACATTCACATCCTCTTTTTTGCCCTTTTTCTATATCCCAAAACACAAAAAGCCCCGCAAGCCTATGCCTACGGGGGTTATAATATATTAAATATTATTGTTCTTCTTTAACATATGGTAATAATGCCATATGACGAGAACGTTTGATAGCTGTAGTCAACATACGTTGATATTTAGCTGAAGTACCAGTTACACGACGTGGTAAAATTTTACCGCGTTCTGAGATAAAACGTTTTAATAATTCAGTGTCTTTATAATCAATATGTGTAATACCATTTGCTGTGAAATAGCATACTTTTTTACGACGACGTCCGCCTCTTCTTGGTCCACCTGCCATGATTGTGTGCCTCCTTTGATAATTTTTTCGCTTTAATTTCGTTAATTTTTATTAGAATGGTAAGTCATCATCACTTATATCAATCGGTCCGTTTGCATTTGCAAATGGATTATCAGATTGTTTCGTGTTTGATGAATTATTGTACGAATTGTTTTGTCCTGATTGTTGACCACCGAATCCTTGACCGTAATCTTGGAATTCATTTTGTTGACGTTGGCCACCATTTTGTTGCGCATTTTTAGGTTCAAGGAATTGAACGCTATCACACACAACTTCAGTAACAAACACACGACGACCTTCTTGATTTTCATAATTACGGGATTGTAAGCGACCATCTACACCAGCTAAACTACCTTTAGATAAATAGTTATTTACATTATCTGCTTGTCTTCTAAAAACAACACAGTTAATAAAATCTGCTTCGCGCTCCCCTTGAGCATTCGTGAACGTACGATTTACTGCAAGAGTGAATGTCGCTACACTCACACCTGAGGGAGTGGTTCTGTATTCCGGATCTTTCGTTAAACGACCTACTAATACAACTCTATTTAGCATTTAAACGCCCCCTCTAATTATTACTTGTCTTCGTCTTCACGAATAACCATGTAACGAATGATATCGTCACTGATTTTAGCTAGACGCTGGAATTCGTCAGTAGCTTTGTTGTTATCAGATTTAACACGTACGATGTTGTAGAAGCCATCTTTGAAATCATTGATTTCATAAGCTAGGCGACGTTTACCCCAGTCTTTTGCTTCTAAAACTTCTGCACCTTCAGTAGCTAAGATGCCGTTGAAACGTTCAACTAACGCTTTTTTAGCATCTTCCTCAATGTTTGGGCGTACGATGTACATAACTTCATATGTTCTCATTTTATATTTGCACCTCCTTGTGGTCTATACGGCTTATCAATCTTAAAACAGATAAGCAAGGAATAATTTTCATTACTCACAATAAAGAATTATATCATGCGCCATTACTTTTTACAATAATAATTCAAACTACTCTTCATATCATTTTTGACATTAATTCATTTGAAATTTTTTATGATATTTTTAAAAATACACTTCACAAAAGCGAACACGTGTTCTATAATAGTTGTGAGGTGGTAAGGAATGAATTTAAATATTGATTGGTCTAAAGATTTTCAAGAATTCCAAGAGATACTTAATAGTGGCATTCATCCTGAATGGCTTTATTGTGCAAAGGCTAATCTTGTTTTAGAGCCTGCTTATACTGGCGAAGGCAAACAATTTTTCAGCACTCAAGATATTATTAACGCGAGTAAAATTATTCCATTCTTTTAATAAATTATACGCATAATTAAAAGAGGCGAACAATTGATTCCGCCTCTTCTCCATATATACTATTTAATTAACTTCACTCTATCGTTTATACATTAAATCTGAAATGAACGATATCGCCATCTTGCATAATATATTCTTTACCTTCTAATCGTTGTCTGCCCGCTTCTTTAGCGCCACTTTCGCCACCATATTGTACATAGTCGTCATAACTTGTTACTTCGGCACGGATAAATCCACGTTCAAAATCAGTATGAATGATACCAGCACATTGAGGTGCAGTCATACCTTGTTTAAATGTCCAAGCACGTACTTCTTGCACACCAGCAGTAAAATATGTTGATAATCCTAATAATTCATAAGTTGTTCTAATTAATCGATCTAATCCTGGTTCTTCGATACCTAAATCTTCTAAGAACATTTCTTTATCTTCATCATCTAATGTAGCAATTTCTTCTTCAATTTTTGCACTAATAACAATCACTTCAGAGTCTTCTTGCGCTGCATATTCACGAATCGCTTTTACTTTATCATTATCATCATCACCAATTTCATCTTCACCAACATTAGCGATATAAAGCATTTTTTTAGAAGTCAGTAATTGCGCTTGATTCACCCATTTTTGATCTTCTTCATTAAAGTCAATACTACGAGCGGGTTTACCATTTTCTAAAGCTTCTTTAATAGTTGTTAAAATACGTACTTCCATTTCAGCAGTCTTATCTTTTTGACGTGCTAATTTTTCAATTCTAGGCAAACGTTTCTCAACAGATTCTAAGTCCGCTAGTACTAATTCCGTATTAATAACTTCAATATCATCAATAGGGTCTACTCGACCAGCAACATGAGTTACGTTATCATCATCAAATGCACGAACGACCTGACAAATCGCATCTACTTCTCTAATATGTGATAAGAATTTATTACCTAACCCTTCTCCCTTTGAAGCACCTTTCACAATACCAGCGATATCTGTAAATTCAAATGTAGTCGGCAATGTCTTTTTAGGTTGAACCATTTCTTCTAATTTAAGTAATCTAGCATCTGGCACTTCTACTATCCCTACATTAGGATCAATCGTAGCGAATGGATAGTTCGCTGCTAAAGCACCTGCTTTTGTTATTGCATTAAATAATGTTGATTTACCAACGTTTGGCAATCCAACGATACCTGCTGTTAAAGCCATTAATCATTCTCCTATCTTTGTGTGTCATCATGAGATTCGATGATTTTTTTAAGTTTTTTATCAAACGTTTGACGTGGAATCATAATACTTCTTTGACAATTTTCACATTTAATTCTTATGTCTGCACCCATTCTAATAATCTTAAAACGGTTTGTTCCACACGCATGTTGTTTTTTCATTTCTACTATATCATTTATTCCATATTTTGACGCCATTAAATATGACCTCCATGTATTATAAACTACTAAACACCGTTTTCACTATGATTATAAGCAGTCATAATTGGTTGAGGTGTTTTAATACCTTCTTGTAAAAACATTTTTTGTACTTCTTTGCGAATAATTCGAGCTCCAGCAAATCCTTCACCTGGAATTGTTTCTGCAGATATTCTCAATATTACTCTTGTATCTTCAATAGCATCAATACCAATAACAACCGGATCACTAACAAATAAGTAATATTTACTACGTAAAGAAGTAAATAGTTTGTTTAGTTTTTTATCAACATTATCAATGTTTTCTTCGACAGACACTGGAATTTTAACGATAGCTGTACCATTTGTAATTGAGTAGTTCGTTATTTCACCCATACTACTATTTGGTAAAATTGTTAATTCTCCTGAAATTGTATTGATTCGTGTTGAACGAAGTCCTATTGATTTAACCGTTCCCTCTGCCACAGTCGTACCACCATTGTTTATTTTAACATAATCACCTACATCAAATTGACTTTCAAATATAATGAAAAATCCAGTAATAACGTCTTTAACAATGGTTTGAGCACCAAAACCTACTGCTAAACCTACGACACCAGCACTTGCAATAACACCTTCAACACTAATGCCAAATTTACTTAAAATCGTCGTAATAACTATAAACCAAACGATATACTTCACTACATTTTGAACAAGAGATATTAAAGTTTTAGAGCGCTTTTTGTTACTCTTTTTACTCTTATTTTGAATCTTAAATCCCTGTTCAATCATTTTATTCAGTATTTTAATAACTATGAGGGCTACGATAATATAAATAACAATCATAGCGATTTTAGTTGCAATGTTTTCATATGTTTCTATTTTTGTTAATGGCTCAAATAGAGATGAAATAATATTCATGACTTGATTCATGATAAGCGTTACTCCCTTCTATATGATATATCAATATTGTATTCATATTTTTATATACTTCCAACCTACGAAAGTCTCAATATATCTAGAATCAAATGTTCACTGATTACAATTTATTTACACTTGCACAAAGAGTTATTATATAAAATTGTGTAACTATTTACCATACCTACGATTTAATTGTTCAATTATTCTTAGAAAATCTTCTTGTGAATCAAACTCAAATGAGATTTTACCAACCGATTTTTTTATTGATATATCTACTTTGGTACCATACTGTTCTCGCAACTGTCGTTCTTGTTGCTTTATAAATTTAGGCTTAGTTATATCTACTTTGTCTGTTTCCGACTTTGACGAAACATTTTTTAATTCATTAACATGGTTTTCTAAATATCTAACACTCCACTTTTCTTTAACAACCCGTTTCGCTAACCTAAGCATTTGTTGTTCATCTTTAATTGCCAATAACGTTCGTCCATGTGCACTTGTCAGTCGCCCATCTTTTACCATGTCAGCAATCTTTTTCGGCAAATGTAATAACCTCAACATATTCGCTATATACGGGCGCGACTTACTCAATCGCTTCGCTACTTCTTGTTGTGTAATTTTCAAATCTGTCATCAAACGTTGATAACTTTCAGCTTCTTCAATCGCATTTAAGTCTTCTCGTTGTAAATTTTCGATGACCGCCAGTTCCATCATATCTTCATCTGTTAAATCTTTGATAATCGCTGATACGTATTTTAGACCAGCAATTTCCGAAGCTCTAAACCTTCTTTCACCAACTACAATGTAATAACCTTGAACTGTTTTTCTAAGCACAATTGGTTGCAAAATTCCATATTGCTTAATTGAATCTGCCAAATCATTTAAATGATTTTCATCGAAAGTTTTTCGGGGCTGATACGGATTCGGTTTGATATCCGATATATCTATTTGCTTAATTTGTTCATCTTTTGTTTTAGTAATACGTTGATCTTCACTTTTTGACAATTCACTCACATCACTTTTTATTTGATAACAACAGTTAAATATATTTTATGTATTCTAAATGAGTCAGACAACCATTAACCACACTTTATTTAAAAAATAATTCATTTTTCAACTTCAAGATACCAATTACAATTTCACAAACAAATTAACTTTTAAATCAAAATTTTCTGAATAATTGTTGACAAATCTTTTTTTACTCTGTAAGCTAATTAATATCTTATAACAGTTTAATGAAACGTAAACACAATAAAGAGGAAAGTAAAACACACCCTGCTTATACAGAGAGTCTTTAGTAGCTGAGAGAAGATTTTGAAAGCGTGTTTGAAAATGGCCTTGGAGTGTTGATGCCAATATGAGGTGTCTACGGGTTCGCCCGTTATAGCGATACAGTATTAACATTGATGTTAAATGGCGTACTGGATTCTTTACGCACGATTTTTTGTTAATAAGTATGGGATAGCACATTACTATATCCTTACTTACTGACTTTAATTGTGATAATTGTTCAGTAAGCATATTTACTTTTAATGCGTACTGAATAAGGTTATTTCAGCGATGGAATAACAAATAAAGGTGGTACCGCGAAACATAAGCTTTCGTCCTTTTTATCCGATTCATTCGGGTACGAAGGACGGAAGCTTTTTTTATTTTTTCTTATAGGAGGGTCTTAATATGAAGGATACACAGTTAGCCCAAATCACATTAACCGATGATTCAACCGGTGCTATAGCGAATCCAATCCATTTATCTACTGCCTACAAGCATCCAAAACTAGGACAATCGACAGGTTTTGATTATACACGTACTAAAAATCCTACACGCTCAACATTTGAAACCTGTTTTGCCAAACTCGAACATGGTATTGCATCATTCGCTACATCAAGTGGAATGTCAGCCATTCAATTAATATGTAATTTATTTAAACCACACGATGAAATTTTAGTTTCATTCGATTTATACGGCGGCACATTTAGATTATTTGAATTTTATGAGCAACAATACAATATCAAATTTAAGTACGTTGATTTTACAGATTATGAACAAGTTGAAAAAGAAATCACTGATAAAACAGTTGCATTATTCATTGAACCAATATCTAACCCACAAATGATTGCTATTGATGTAAAGCCGTACTATCAACTTTGTAAAGCTAAAGGCTTATTGTCAATTATCGACAATACATTTTTAACACCTTATCTTTCAACACCATTAGCAGAAGGTGCTGATATAGTCTTACATTCAGCTACGAAATATATTGGTGGACATAATGATGTACTAGCAGGTGTCGTAACCGTCAAAGGTGAATCACTCGCGCAACAGTTGTTTGATTTTCACAACATGACTGGCGCAACACTTTCACCAATAGATAGTTATTTGTTGTTACGTGGACTTAAAACTTTGCATTTACGCATTGAGCGTGCGCAATCAAACGCTAGAAAACTTGCTAAAAAATGTCAGTCACTTCAAGCAATTGACGAAGTACTATATAGCGGGCAAACTGGCATGCTTAGTTTAAGACTTAACAAGGCCTATAGCGTCGCTAAATTATTAGAAAATTTAGACATTTGCATTTTTGCAGAAAGTTTAGGAGGTACTGAAACATTAGTGACCTTCCCTTACACCCAAACACATGTTGATATGCCAGATGCTGAAAAAGATAAACGTGGCATTGATGAGTATTTAATCCGCTTATCACTAGGTGTTGAAAATTATGAAGACATCGAACGCGATATCATCCAAGCATTAGATAAAGCTCAGATTGGAGAGATTGTATGACACTTTCAAAAGAGACAGAAGTGATATTCGATTGGCGTAGAGGTGTGGAATATCATTCAGCTAACCCACCACTCTATGATTCTTCAACATTCCATCAAACAAGTCTTGGTGGCGATGTTAAATATGATTATGCACGAAGTGGCAACCCTAACCGTGAACTTTTAGAAGAGAAGTTAGCACGATTAGAACAGGGGAAATTCGCTTTTGCTTTTGCATCAGGTATTGCTGCGATTTCAGCAGTACTTTTGACTTTCAAATCTGGTGATCATGTCATCTTACCCGATGATGTATATGGCGGTACTTTTCGCCTCACTGAGCAAATTTTGAATCGATTTAATATTGAATTTACAACCGTAGATACTACCAAGCTCGAACAAATCGAGGGTGCCATTCAATCAAACACAAAATTAATTTATATCGAAACACCATCGAATCCCTGTTTTAAAATTACTGATATCAAAGCTGTTTCTAAAATAGCCGAAAAGCATGAACTACTGGTAGCTGTGGACAATACATTTATGACACCGTTAGGTCAATCACCTTTATTACTTGGCGCTGATATCGTCATTCATAGTGCTACAAAATTTTTAAGTGGACATAGCGATTTAATTGCTGGTGCTGTCATTACTAATAATGAGGCAATTAGTGAAGCTCTTTATTTAATACAAAATGGTACAGGCAATATGTTATCTGCTCAAGATAGCTGGACACTTGCTAAACATTTAAAAACATTTCCAATCAGATTTAAACAATCTGTCGAAAACGCTCAAAAAATCGTGTCATTTTTAATAAAGCAAGATGAAATTTCAGAAGTTTATTATCCGGGACTTACTGCATCTCATTTAGAACAAGCTAAAAATGGCGGTGCCGTTATTGGCTTACGTTTAGCTGATGAGTCTAAAGCACAACAATTTGTAGATGCACTGACATTACCACTCGTTTCAGTGAGTCTAGGTGGTGTGGAAACAATACTTTCGCACCCAGCAACAATGTCTCACGCAACACTACCTGAAGAAGTGAGACAAGAACGTGGTATCACTTTCGGTCTATTCCGATTAAGTGTTGGTCTCGAAGATCCTGATGAACTCATTGCAGACATCAAATACGCATTAAAGGAGGCATTCAATGAGTCAATTCCTCACACAATTGAAAGATAATGTTTTAGTAGCTGATGGCGCTATTGGAACTATTTTATACTCTGAAGGATTAGACACCTGTCCAGAAGCATATAATCTTAGCCATCCAGATAAAGTTGAACGCATCCATCGTTCATATATTGAAGCCGGTGCTGATGTCATTCAAACCAATACTTATGGTGCAAATTTTGAAAAGTTAAAACGATTCGGTCTTGAAGATAAAGTTAAAGCAATACATCAAGCCGCCGTTCGCATCGCAAAAAAAGCAGCAAATAAAGATACGTATATATTAGGCACAGTTGGTGGGTTTAGAGGTATCAAACAAGAGGATATCAGCTTACAAACTATTCTTTATCATACTGAAATTCAAATAGACACCTTAATTGAAGAAGGCGTTGACGCGCTACTTTTCGAAACGTATTACGACCTAGAAGAGTTAACAAATGTCATTTCACGAACGAGAAAGAAATACGACATTCCAATCATTGCTCAATTAACCGCTTCAAACACAAATTACTTAGTTAATGGTCAGGCAATCAATGAAGGATTAAAACAACTCGTTCAATGTGGTGCAAACATCGTGGGACTCAATTGTCATCATGGCCCGCACCATATGCAAGAGTCTTTCACACATATTGAATTACCAGAGCACGCATTCTTATCTTGTTATCCAAATGCCAGCTTATTAGATATTGAAAATAGTGAATTTAAGTATAGTGACAATGCACAATATTTCGGTCAAGTTGCTCAAAATCTAATTCGCGAAGGTGTTCGTTTAATTGGTGGTTGCTGTGGTACAACGCCAGAGCACATCAAATTTATTAAAGAATCTATTCAGACACTTAAACCTGTTAATGACAAAAAAGTGATTCCGATACCAAAGAAAGCACTTTTCAATCCATCTCAAAATAAAGTTAGACAATCATTAACATCTAAGGTTCAAGAACGTCCAACCGTTATTATCGAATTGGATACACCGAAACATTTAGACACGGATAGATTTTTTGAAAATATCGCTAAACTTGATAAAGCTAATGTAGATGCGGTAACACTCGCAGATAATTCATTGGCAACTGTCAGAATTAGCAACATTGCTGCTGCAAGCTTAATTAAGCAATATTACAATATTGAACCACTCGTACATATTACATGTCGAGACCGAAACTTAATCGGCTTGCAGTCCCATTTACTTGGATTATCGCTCATTGGCGTTAACGAAATATTAGCCATAACTGGTGATCCTTCAAAAGTTGGTCACTTACCAGGTGCAACCAATGTCTATGATGTTAATTCTAAAGGATTAACTGAACTCGCTCTAAGATTTAATCAAGGTATTAACACTGACGGTGATGCGCTGAAGAAACGTACACACTTCAACATCGCTGGCGCCTTTAACCCTAATGTTCGTAAATTAGATGGTGCCGTAAAACGACTAGAGAAAAAGATAGAAAGCGGAATGTCTTATTTTATAACACAACCCGTGTACAGCAAAGAGAAAATCATTGAAATTTACCATGCCACTAAGCACTTGAACAAACCATTTTTCATAGGCATTATGCCTATCGCAAGTTACAAAAACGCACTCTTTTTGCATAATGAAGTGCCAGGAATCAAGATGTCAGATGAAATTTTACAACAATTTGAAGCAGTTAAAGATGATAAAGCCAAAACACGAGAACTAAGTCTTAAGCTTTCAAAGGATTTAATCGATACTGTTCATGAATATTTTAATGGTTTATACATTATCACACCGTTTCAAAATGTCGAAGATTCATTAGAACTTGCAGCATACTCAAAATCTATTACTGCTCACAAGGAGGCAATATTATGACAACAATTAAAACATCAAACTTAGGATTCCCAAGATTAGGTAGAAAAAGAGAATGGAAAAAAGCCATCGAAAGTTATTGGGCAAAGAAGATTTCTAAAGAAGAATTAGATCAAACATTAACTGATCTACATAAAGAAAATTTATTATTACAAAAGTACTATCACTTAGATAGCATCCCTGTTGGTGATTTCTCTTTATATGACCATATTTTAGATACGTCATTATTATTCAACATCATCCCTGAACGTTTCCAAGGAAGAACTATTGATGATGATTTATTATTTGATATTGCTCGCGGTAATAAAGACCATGTTGCAAGTGCACTTATAAAATGGTTTAACACTAACTATCATTACATCGTACCTGAATGGGACAATGTTGAGCCTAAAGTGAGTCGCAATGTATTATTAGATCGCTTTAAATATGCCCAATCTTTAAACGTTAACGCTCACCCTGTCATTGTTGGTCCGATTACTTTTGTTAAATTATCAAAAGGCGGTCATCAAACTTTTGAAGAAAAAGTTAAAACGTTATTACCACTTTATAAAGAAGTGTTTGAATCATTAATTGATGCAGGTGCTGAGTACATTCAAGTTGATGAGCCAATCTTAGTTACAGACGACAGCGAAAGCTATGAAAATATTACACGTGAAGCTTATGACTATTTCGAAAAAGCTGGTATTGCTAAAAAGTTAGTGATTCAAACATACTTCGAACGTGCACATCTTAAATTCTTAAGTTCTTTACCTGTTGGTGGTTTAGGTTTAGACTTTGTCCATGATAATGGCTATAACCTCAAACAAATTGAAGCAGGAGATTTTGATAAATCAAAAACATTATACGCTGGAATTATTGATGGTCGTAATGTATGGGCAAGTGACATTGAAGCTAAAAAAGTCTTAATCGATAAATTGTTAACACACACTAATGAGCTTGTCATTCAACCATCATCTTCATTATTACATGTTCCAGTATCTTTAGATGATGAAACATTAGATACAAGTGTTGGCGAAGGCTTAAGCTTTGCAACTGAAAAATTAGACGAATTAGATGCATTGCGTCGCCTATTTAATCAAAACGATAGTGTTAAATATGATAAATTAAAAGCACGTTATGAGCGTTTCCAAAATCAATCATTCAAAAACTTAGATTATGATTTCGAAAGCGTGCGTACTTCAAGACAATCACCATTCGCGCAACGTATTGAACAACAACAAAAACGTTTGAACTTACCGGATTTACCAACAACAACTATTGGATCATTCCCACAAAGCCGAGAAGTTCGAAAATACCGTGCAGATTGGAAGAACAAACGCATTACAGACGAAGCATATGAAACATTCTTAAAAAATGAAATTGCTCGATGGATTAAAATTCAAGAAGACATCGGCTTAGATGTATTAGTTCACGGTGAATTTGAACGTAATGACATGGTTGAATTCTTCGGAGAAAAATTACAAGGTTTCTTAGTAACTAAATTCGGTTGGGTGCAATCATATGGTTCACGTGCCGTAAAACCACCAATCATTTATGGTGATGTAAAATGGACAGCGCCTTTAACTGTTGATGAAACAGTTTATGCACAAAGCTTAACAGATAAACCAGTTAAAGGTATGTTAACTGGACCTGTAACAATTCTAAACTGGTCATTTGAACGTGTTGATTTACCACGTAAAGTCGTTCAAGATCAAATTGCTTTAGCAATCAACGAAGAAGTATTAGCACTTGAAGCTGCAGGAATCAAAGTTATCCAAGTTGACGAACCTGCATTACGTGAAGGCTTACCATTACGCTCTGAATATCACGAACAATATCTTAAAGATGCTGTTTTATCATTTAAACTTGCAACGTCTTCAGTTCGTGATGAAACTCAAATCCATACACATATGTGTTATTCTCAATTCGGTCAAATCATTCATGCTATTCATGACTTAGATGCTGATGTTATTTCAATTGAAACATCTCGTAGCCATGGTGATTTAATTAAAGACTTTGAAGATATTAATTATGATTTAGGTATTGGTCTAGGTGTATATGATATTCATAGTCCACGTATTCCAACAAAAGAAGAAATTACTACAGCAATCAATCGTTCACTACAACAAATCGACCGCTCATTATTCTGGGTAAACCCTGACTGTGGTTTGAAAACGCGAAAAGAAGAAGAAGTTAAAGATGCATTGACTGTGCTTGTGAATGCTGTTAAAGCTAAACGCCAAGAATAATCGCAGCATTTATCATATAATAAACTAAAAACGGGTGATTTTATGACACAATATCCTTTATGGCAACAATTAAATACTTTAAAACAAGCAATTTGGGTTGATTTAACGCATACATTTGATCCGGAAATACCACGTTTTAGTGAGTTTGAAAAAGGTGAAGTTTCAACTTTATTCACGGTTAAAGATCATGGTTTCTATGTGCAACGTTGGAATATTGTAACGCAATATGGTACTCACATTGATGCACCAATTCACTTTGTCGAAAATAAACGTTATTTAGAAGACATTGATTTAAAAGAATTGGTATTGCCGTTAATTGTATTAGACTTTTCAACAGAAGTAGCGAACAACAATGATTTCATCGTAACACGTGCGCATATAGAAGCATGGGAAAAAGAGCATGGTACTATTGAACCTGGCACTTTTGTTGCACTTCGTACCGATTGGTCAAAACGTTGGCCTAATATTGAAAAGTTTGAAAACAAAGATGCGAACGGACAACAACATGCACCGGGTTGGGGATTAGATGCTTTGAAGTACTTAATTGAAGAACGTCGTGTTGAAGCTGTTGGTCATGAAACATTCGATACCGATGCATCTGTGGACGTTGTAAAAAATGGTGATTTAGTTGGCGAACGTTATATTCTTGGTCAGGATAAATACCAAGTCGAGTTATTAACTAATTTAGATCAATTACCAACTCGTGGCGCCATCATTTACGCTATCAGCCCTAAACCAAAAGATGCACCTGGGTTCCCTGTTAGAGCATTTGCAATTAAACCATCAAATGACTAATATTACCCAATAAATCCATAAACAAATAAAAACAGGTTATGCCAACATGTAATTAATACTGTTGTGATAACCTGTTTTCTTATTATTTATACTTTGATACAACTGCAGCGATAGCTTGACCGCCACCAATACACAATGATGTTAAACCAGTTTCAACTTCATCATTCAGTTGATGCAATAATGTCACTAAAACTCTAGCACCAGATGCACCAATAGGATGTCCTAATGCAATAGCGCCACCTTTAACATTCACCTTTTCAGGAGGTAATTTTAATTCACGATCAACAGCTAATGATTGTGCTGCAAATGCTTCATTTAATTCAAATACATCAATATCGCTTAATTCTTTTTTACTACGTTTCAAAGCCTTTTCTACAGCGCCAACTGGTGCAATACCCATAATAGAAGGATCTACACCATGACTTCCAAAGCCATCAAGCACTGCCAATGGTTCGATATTTAATTCTTTAGCTTTGTCTTCTGACATGACTAACATCATCGCAGCACCATCATTGATTCCTGATGCATTACCTGCTGTAACTGTACCGTCTTTTTTGAAAGCTGGTCTTAATCGACTTAATTTTTCGACTGATACATTTTCACGTACACCTTCATCCTTAGTGACTACGATTGGTTCACCTTTACGTTGAGGAATCGATACTGGAACTATTTCACTATCAAATTCACCATTTTGCTGTGCACGTACTGCTTTTTGTTGTGAGTTTACAGCAAATGTATCTTGTTCTTCTCTTGAAATACCATATTGCTCTACTAAATTTTCAGCAGTAATACCCATATGATATTGATTAAATACATCTGTTAAACCATCATATACCATGCTATCAACCATTGATTGATGTCCCATTTTAAAACCAAAGCGACTGTTGTTGACAAGCATTGGTGATTGAGACATATTCTCCATACCGCCAGCTAGCACGATGTCATTTTCACCAGTCACAATAGATTGATATGCTAATTGAATCGACTTTAACCCAGAACCACATACTTTATTCACTGTAAATGCAGGTACTGTTTCTGGCAAGCCACCTTTCATAGCAGCAATTCGTGCTGGATTTTGTCCTTGTCCTGCTTGTAGTACGTTACCGATGATAACTTCATCAATCTCACTTGGATTCAAACCCGTCTCTTTAATAATATGTTCTATTAAAGTCGCACCTAAATCATAGGCTGGCACGTCTTTAAACGCACCTCCAAAAACGCCAATAGGTGTCCTGTATGCTGCTGCTAATACGACTCTCGTCATGTCATATTCATCTCCTTATGATATATACAATTTTATTACTAATACGTCTAATGAACCAATACGCCACTAACATCCAATTTATGAAACCAATTGCTACGTATGTTACATTTTCATTCTTGTTATGTATTTAACAAATCATATTATACAATGATGTAATTTGTTTGGGCAATCGGAAACGTAAACGGTTTCACTTTAACATTTCACACTCTTAAATATGCTCTATCATCCTCATCTATAGTACAAAATTATGCTTTGATTTACCACAAATTATCATTAATCATTTCGCGTAATGACTCTAATTAAATGCTATCTATCATTGCATCGCTATTCACAGCTGGTTTCACCATCAATTTCTCATCAATTTTTTATTACCATGACGTCTCCAGTCAAATATTAAATCGCTGATGATTGTTAATTCCGCAATTACCTTGCAGTCACCTCTCCTTCCACTTCATCGCCAAATCTGCCCCTATTCACTAGAAAAAATAAATAGTATACTTAGTAAATTAATTACACATCTTAAAGGAGTTAAAATTTTATGGTTAATGCATTAACACCAAAACATTTAGCTGAAAAGCGTGCAGGATTCCATGAGTTGTTCTTTGATTTAATTTTCGTCTATGCCATTCAAAAAATTGCACATGTGATTTTAACAACACAAAATGGTTCCATTTCAGCTGATTTATTTTTCAAATACATCGTCATGAGTTTGTTCTTATGGTTAATGTGGTCTCATCAAACATTTTTTACAAATCGATTTGGTCAAGTTACATTCAAAGACGTCTCGTTTATGATGTTTAATATGTTCATCATGGTCTTCCTATCTAACAGCCTATATCCGGACTTTGAAAAGACATTCTTCCCATTCTTCTTATGCGTGGCAATTATGTATTTAAGTATCGGATTACAGTATTTATTACATATACGTACAGGGTTAGATTATGGCGATAAGCGTACATGTCAAGCTTTTGCGAGCGTAGCCTTTGTGATTTCATTTTTATCATTTCTATCATTAGTACTACCACAAAGTATCCATTACATCCCTGGATTTTTAGGCGTATTCATTGCAGCGACAGGGCTTATTCCATTTCAGAAATATCTTGTATTATCACCTGTTAATATGATGCATTTAGTAGAACGTTTTTCGTTACTAACAATTATTATCTTTGGCGAGGTACTGGTTGGTTTAGCTTCGTCATCATTTAGCATTGATCATTTTAGTTACATTTATATATTCCAATTTATGATTTTAATTAGTCTTTTCGGTGTATATTGGATCATTACTGAAAATTACATTAATCATAAATTGTCATCTATCGGTTTCCGTTTATCGTATACGCATCTATTAATCAATATCGCTTTAGGTGTGATTAATGCTGCAATTGTTTTTAGTAATAACAATAAACTAAATGACTTGTTTGAAATTAATATGATGTATATCAGTGTTTTAATATTCTATATTGGATTATGGTTAATCACCCCTTATTTCCATAATGAACTGACAAACGCAAAATATATTTCTTCTTCACTAGGCATACTTGTAGTATCATATATCATCAGCCTTATCTTTAAGGGGCATGACCAAGTAATGATTATCTCGGTATCCGTTGCGACTTTCTGCATCATGCTGATTTATTTTAAAAATCAACGTCTACGTAATAAACATGAATAAATAGTATTCACCTCGGTCAAAGTATTTGAACTGAATCCAAAAGTGTCGAACTTCACATTATACTTTTGTGACAATCATCAGTTATGATACATGATCGAGTTTTTATATTTCCGAGGAAATCATTGGCATATACCATCATCAATTGATACACGCAAATAAATTTCAGCAACATACTCAATGATATATACACGTTAATCCTCACTATAAAAGGATGCAATTCCCACACAACCTAATCTTCTAAAAACAAATGATATGATATAGAGATGTCACCTCAACCTATCATCCCGCATTTCATTCCACAACACCAAAAAGAGCAGATGATAATCGTATTGATTTATCACCTGCTCTAAATATTATTTCAATGACTAGCTTCACACCAAGAATATTGATTATAGTTCTTGTTTGTTAAAAATTTTAATAGACAATATATAAGAAACACTTGTTATAACGATACCAATGACCGCATATACTATGACAACTAACCATCCTTCAGTGCTAATTTTTTCAAATTCTAATGCCGATGCACCACTAACCATACCATATATAAAGAAAAAGACCACGAAAGAAAAAAGTAGTAGGATAGATGCAACTATCATAATGACATTAGAGTTTTCAGCGCCAAATTTAAATGTCAATGGGAAAATGATAGAGTATGCCCCTATGATACCAAAACTCATTAAACCTGACATAATACCAATCATCACACTTTGGGTCACGATCGTAGTCACAACTAATCCAATCATTAAACTTGCACCGAATAAGATTAAATAAAAGGCAAAGTATGACTTAATATAATCACTACGTTTAACCGGTAAAGTAGATACATAATACATCCATCTTGAGTCTTTTTCATGTTTAATATTATCAGTAATGGGTGTGATTAACATAACCCCAGCCATTGCCGAACTCATCAACGGATTAAATACTGCAAAGTATCCCGCAGCTATGATAGCGACTATAAAATAAATATATGTTTGCTTTCTCGTTGCATAAAAACTACTTAGGAACATACCTTTCATTATACTTCACCTCGCATTATGATTTTCGTAGCGTCATCAATGTGTTTTAAAGGCTCTGCATTTTCAATTTCTGCATAATCTTTAACTAAAATTTGATATTTCCCCTTTGACAATCTAGAAGCAATGATTAAATGCTTAGGAATTTCAACATCTTTATCTCCTGTCGTAACAATTCCATATTGTGCTAAAAGTATATCTTTCTGTTCAGTTAAAATCATTCGTCCATCTTTCATAAACACTAATTTATCCGCTAATTGTTCTATATCTTCAGAAATATGCGATGATATTAAGATGCCTCCACCTTGAGCGACAAAATCTTCTAATAGTTCCATTACTTCTTCTCGTCCAGAAACATCCATACCTGCAGTTGCTTCATCTAAGATTAATAGCTTCACATCATGAGAAAGCGCAATCGTTAAAGCTATCTTCATTCGCATCCCTCTTGAAAAAGTTTTAATTTTAGTTTGTAGTGGTAACTCGAAATATTTGATTAAATCAAAGAATTTTTGACTATTCCAAGTCATATAAATAGATTGAAATACTTTATCAATATCTTTAATAGTCAATTTATTAGGCACTCTCAAATCATCAAACACTACACCTATGTGTTCTTTATATTCGACATCATCTACGGTATGTTCTTCTCCAAAAAACGCGATACTACCGTTATCTTTATGTCGATTGCCTACTAGAATATTAATTAATGTCGATTTACCTGAGCCATTTTTCCCAATTAATCCTACTGTCTCATTAGTAGAAATCGTTAAAGATGCATCTTGTAATTTAAAATCCGAATCTTTGTATTGTTTGTTCACACGATCTACGTTTAACAATGTTGTCATATCCATGCTCCTCTTTGTTTAATTTTAATAAAAACGTCTTCTCTTCAATAAATAACTAAAGGCGTTATATATGAAAATAGCAATGATAAGTAGCAAACTAAAGCTTTGATTAATTCCAGTAGTAATTGAATAAAGCCCAATTACTACAATGGCTAGTATCAATATGGATAAGTTGATCGCATATGTTTTAAATAATGCAATTAATTCTATATGGCGTTCACCTTCATCCAATATTTCCAATCGCTTTTCAGTGTAATTCTTATCTGCAATTTTTGGCATTCTGTCATCAAATTTTCTATTAAACAGTGTAAATTGTGTATTGAAAATAGCACTAGCAAAAAATGGTATTAAAAAGAATAGCATTGCATTTGCTTCAGCTTGCCCTACCACAAAAATTAGTAACACTACAAAGGCAATAATTGTCTGTATAACGCTTAATATACTTCCATTTAAAACATAACGATTCGCAAGCAATTCATATTGATCTGTTGCATCGATATCTACCTCTTCATCTACAAGTCGCTTATACTTCAATGCACGTCTTTGATTCATCAAAACAATGGCTTCTACCAATATGATAATAATCGTCGCAACAATCGATATTACAACGACATTGGTATATGTCGCAAACGTCAAGTTCTCAATACCCAATCCATCAAAATTACCTAAAATTCCACCAATGATACCCCCTACAAGTCCACCTAGTAAAAGATATCCGATATATCTTAGTATTTTCATACCTCATCCTCCTCAATAATAAAAACAGTTTCCACCGTTTCATTGAAGATACGAGCAATCTTTATTGCAGTTAATACCGATGGCATAAAGTTATTTCGCTCAATTAGCGAAATGGTTTGTCTTGAAACACCCGCTAGTTTGGCAAGCTGCGTTTGGTTTAAGCCATCTCGTGCTCGTAATTCTTTCAATCGATTACGCACATCGCATCAACTCCTTAATTACACTGTAAATGATATTTGTCTTTTTGACAACTATATTTGTCAAATATGTACAAAAAATATGATTATCCAGCTATGTATGACATTTTGAAACAAACACCTCAACGCCTACAAGTCATAATTGTTTACTTTCGTTACACCTTCCCGCATAATTAACAGCATTCTAATTTTAGTATGATGCACGCATTTTCACTAAATCAAACGATTCAAAGGAGACTATTATGGCATTTACATTATCTGCAATTCAACAAGCACATCAACAATTTACTGGTGTTGATTTTCCAAAACTATTCAAAGCATTTAAGGATATGGGTATGACGTACAATATTGTTAATATTCAAGATGGCACAGCAACATACGTACATCAATCAGAAGATGATATCGTTACGTCATCTGTGAAAAGTACGATTCCTGTTGCTCAAAAATCAAACAAAACAATAGTTCAAGACGTCTTAACAAGACATCAACAAGGGCAAACAGATTTTGAAACATTTTGTGATGAAATGGCTGAAGCTGGCATTTATAAATGGCATATCGATATTCAAGCGGGCACTTGTACTTATATCGACTTGCAAGACCAAGCTGTTATTTCAGAATTAATCCCTCAATAAGTTGTGTTTATAGCAATATTTTAATTATTATATAAAATTTGTTGATAATCATTATCGTTCGGTATAAAGTAAATACTATATACTACTTATGAGTGAGGTTGATTATCATGATAACTAACACTTTTATTTTAGGCATCACAGGTCCAACAAGTCTTGTCGTCATTAGCATTATCGCTTTAATTATTTTTGGTCCGAAAAAATTACCACAATTTGGTCGTGCTATCGGTTCTACTTTAAAAGAATTTAAATCTGCAACAGAAGATTTAGATAAAGAGTCTCACGATACACCCAGTAAGGAATCGAAGCAACAGCGAGAGCAATAGTACTGATGATACATTAATGGTTCACTTTAGCGAACTACGCCATCGGTTAGTAAAAATTTTATTGTCGTTCGTCATTACGGTCATCGTCGTATATGTTTCATCATTTTGGTGGATGACACCATTCATAACGTATATTACCCGTGCACATGTGTCCTTACATGCATTTTCATTCACAGAAATGATCCAAATATACGTGATGATTATATTTTTCATCGCGTTTTGTCTCATTTCACCGGTTATGTTTTATCAATTGTGGGCGTTTGTTGCGCCTGGTTTGCATAATAATGAGCGCCAATTTATTTATAAATATAGCTTTTTTAGCGTACTTTTATTTATTTTTGGTGTCGCTTTTGCATTTTATGTTGGCTTTCCAATGATCATTCAATTCGCGTTAAAATTATCATTAACTTTAAACATTTCGCCTGTCATTGGCTTTAAAGCATATTTGATTGAACTTATACGTTGGTTATTCACATTTGGCATTCTATTTCAATTACCAATATTATTCATAGGACTTGCAAAATTCGGTCTTATAGATACCACATCATTGAAGCATTATCGAAAATATATTTATTTCGCTTGCTTTGTATTAGCAAGTATCATTGCACCACCCGATTTAACATTAAATATATTACTCACATTGCCACTCATATTGCTCTTTGAGTTCAGTACGTTCATCGTTAAATTTACATACCGAGGCAAACCGCCAACACATTAATCTTATAAGAATTAATGCTGTGATTATCGTTATACTGCAATACCGAATATTTCCAACATCGCAACAAAAAAACAGGCACTCGGCCTGTTTTTTATTTTTTAAATTTAAAGATTAAGATAGCAACTACCATAATATAGGCAGCTTGTGCTATCAATGGTTCATAAGTTGGATAGAATCCTAACCAGTTAATCGTTGGGAATCCTTCAATGACATGTCTCGGCATAGCACCTAATAATTGTAACTTTTGAATACTTACGCCAAGCATTTTGAATCCCATAATAAAAATAAAAATCGACAACACTCTAAATATATAGAATATAGGTATCAATCTGACGATAAATCTAAATAATAACGCAAAGATAATTAATATCACTATGGCCAAGGCAATACCAATAATAAAATCTTTTGTCGCTAGCTCACCTATCATCCCCATATAGAAAATGATAACCTCAACACCTTCACGCAACACAGATATTAAACCAATCGTCGCTAACAATACCAAATTACCATTACTAATCGCATTGGCATACATATTTTTAATCATATCATTCCAGCGTTTCGCATTTGAACGTTTGTGCATCCAAACACCAACGATAAACATTAATATGACCGCAACGATACCTAATCCCGCTTCCATACTTTCACGAAGAATGCCACTATTCCCTAAAGTTTCTACAAACGTAATTGCTAAGATAATACTCAGTACAAGTCCGGCAATTGCACCACCAATCACACTTGCAGTCCCCTTATTATCTTTGACTTTACGCGTCATGGTAGTCAATGTCATTACAATTAATAACACTTCTAGTCCTTCACGTAAAAAGATAATCATCACATCGACAAAGCTATAACTATGGCCAACAACCTCTTTAATTTGATTGTTTATATCTACTAAACCATCTTTGACATGCGATTTATTATGTTCGTCTAATACACTTTGATAATATGGTATTTTATCTTCAATTTTCGTATACAAAGCCCCGTCTTTAGTTTGAATTTGACCTTCAACATACGGCCAAATTTCTATAAAATGTGTAAGCGCAGCATCAGCATCCGACAATTGATTGTCGTCGATAGCTTTAATCGCCTTCTCTAACGCATCATTTAATTGTGATACATGGTATTGATCATTTGCAGACGTATCACTTTTTTTATCGACATGATCAATATTTGATTTAAAAGTTGTCCAAGCATGTGACACTTTTGCCGTATCTAATGGTGACTTATGAATTGCAATTCTAAGTTGTAATAATGCGACTTCAATTTGTCCATATTGATTTGCGTCATAATTGCGAATCACTGTTTCATTACTTGTCCAAATCTGATTCAAACTATTGTTCAAAGATTCTAATTCCGCTTTATTTTTATCTTTAATCGCTTTTGTCATCGCAGCATCTTTGGCATCGACTTGCTGTTGCAATAGTTTAATTTTAGAACCCGCATCTTTACTAGCCAATTTCTCTTCATAAGCAATTAATGACTTCGTTAATTGCGAAAGTGTATCTTTTTGATTATCATTCGCTTTTGCATCTTCAAGCTTTCTCACATCTGATTTGACAGCATTACCTTCACTATTATCTTCAAGCGATAATTTCTTAACTGCACTTACCACTTGCTCAATTGCTTTCTGCTTATTGTCATTCGATATCGAATTATTAGAAAGTGCAGATTTCGCATCCGTTATCACACTATATACATCACTAATACTTTGTTGTTCTGCTGCCTGACTTTTCAGTAACCCAAAGCTACACACCATAGCAGCAGTTATTAGCATTGCTACAAATTTAGTCAAATAATGTTTCACCAAGGTATCCTCCCTTACTAACACCTGGTAATACTAAAAATGAAGCAGAACCTCTATGTGTAATATATTCATTTAATTTATCATTACTACCTAAATTATTTTGTATATCGATAAATTGTTTTGTCGCTTTTTGAAAAGCAATGAACAACAAGCCTGTTTCGTAGTTACCTGTGCGGTCATCCGTACCATCAACATAATTAAAGGCTCTACGTAAAATTGACGTATTTGCTTCTTTCGCTAGTCTCGTATGGGCATCTTTATCAATAATATACTCGCCATGACTATCTTTCGCTTTTAAGTCAATTTCATCAAACTCTTTCCCGCCTGTTAACGGCGCACCACTATGTCGTTTCCGACCAAATGTAGCCTCTTGTTCTTCCAGTGCAGTACGATCCCACGTTTCAATGTGTATTTGAATACGTCTGACAACACAATAAGTTCCATGTTTCGCCCATCCGTCATCAATAAACACATAATCTTTAAGTTGATTACTCTTTCTAGGATTAATTGTTCCATCTTTAAATGCCATTAAATTTCTAGGTGTTTCCTTACCTTTAGCAGAGATAAAACCAGATTGCGCCCAACGTACCTTAACAATATCTCGAAATGGACGAACTAAATTATGAACCGCATGAAAGGATACTTGCGAATCATTTGAGCATGCTTGAATCATAATATCACCATCGCTGTAATCGTCTATTAACTGATCATTCGGAAAATGCGGTAAATCTTTAAAGGCATCGGGAATTTTACTAGATAACCCAATTTTCTTCATCAAAGACTTACTAATCCCAAAGGTAATCGTTAACTTGCTTGCACCTAATCCTATCGATTCACCGGTATCTACTGGTGGCATTAAAGGATTGTTACTCGTCTTGCCAACTGTATCACCATCCATCATACGATCAGCCATAACCGTCCACTTTTTAAACATTGCCTTAATTGCATCTCTATCTTTTGACTTCAAATCTAACGCAACGAAATTGCATGTTTTTTGCGTGGGTGTGGTAATGCCTGGTTGCACTTTACCATAAAATTCATACGCATCTTTTTCCGGATCTTCTGGTGTATTGAACATTGATTTGAAAGACCACATGCTACCAACACCACTTGCGCCAATTGCAACACCGGCACCGCCAATACCTAACATTTTCAAAAATGTACGTCTTGAAAATTGCGTACTATCGTTAACTTGTTCATAATTTGTCATTCAGTAATCACAGCCATTTTACTTAGTGGCTCTCCTAATGCATTAACAGCATCCGCAAATGCTTTACGGTCTTTCTTAGATACTTTTTCAAATGACTCATAACCGCCGTTGTTATCTTTATATTTATCCAATAATTGATTCACTTTATCGAAGTTCATTTGAATATCATCACTTAATTTTTTATCTTTTTTCTCTAAAATAGGTTTAAATAAGTCATAAATTTTTTGTGCACCTTCAACGTTCGCTTTAAAATCATATAAATCTGTATGTGAATAAATTTCTTCTTCACCTGTGATTTTAGAAGTTGCAACTTCATTTAATAGGTCAACAGAACCTTGTAACATTAATTTTGGTGTGATATCTAATGTATCAGCTTTGGCATGCAATTCTTTTGCATCTTTCAATAATTGTTGTGCATCTTTTTTAGTCACATCATCAATTTTCTTATCTTCGTATAATGCTTTTTCAATCTTATGATATCCTGACCATTCTTTTTCTTTTTTCTCTTCTTTCATATCTGCAAGACGTGCATCAATTTTAGGATCTAAATCTCCAAATGCTTCTGCAACTGGTTCAGAGCGTTCATAATACATACGAACTTTTGGATATAACGCTTTTGCTTGGGCCATATCATTATTTTCAATCGCTTTAACAAATTTTTCTGTACCTTTTAAAAATTCATTTAACTGTTCATCAGTATATTTATCATATGCTTTTGTTGCTTGTTTTAATTCTGCTTTAACACCATCATCTTTTTTCGATGTCTTTGAATCATCCTTCTTACTATCGTCGTTCCCACATGCAGCAATTAATAACGTTGATGCTAATAATAGCGTTGTTAACTTTTTCATTTTGACACCTCATTATAGAAATTCTATTATCCCCATAGATGTGTTCTTATAAATATTATTTTCGCATTCCCTACACGCTAAAATAATACATTACACTTAAAACGGCTGTTTTAAAGCACCCTCCCATGAACATTATCTAGTTGATAATAATTATCAAAATCATTATATTGTTATAAAATAATACTGTCAACAACCTTTTATTTTCAAAAATTAAATAAAAGAGCGATGCCATTTTAAATGTCATCACTCTTTTGTAAGTCTAATTTGTCATTTTTGGTCGTATTCTGATTTTAATAAACTATAGATGTAACTCGATGAATAAATACCATTTAGTAATTCATTGTCACGTAACATACCTTCTCTAGTAAATCCCAGCCTTTCAGGAATAGCTCGGCTTTTTTCATTATTAACTGCGGCACTAATCTCAATTCGGTTTAAGTCAAGCTCTTCGAAACAATACTTTATCAATGCCTCAACTGCTTGTGTCATAATCCCATGACCCTCAAATTGTTTATCTAAATAGTACCCTAATGAAGTTTTTCTGTGCATGTGATTAATTTCATGTAAACCGATGACACCAACTAGCGTTCCCTCATACCAAATGCCACACTGAAATCCATTACTATCAGCAAATTGCAAAAGTCCTCTTTTAATAAACGCATGCGTATCTGATGGCTGCTCAGTTGCATCTACCCAAGGTAACCATTCCCTAAGTGAATCTCTTGAACGATTGACTAAATTGAAAAGTGCCTCTGTGTCATGGGCTTCTAAAATTTTTAATCTTATTTGTTCATTCACTTTCATTCCAAACATACCATCACACCCTCATTTATTTTTCATATAATTTTGTAAATTATCATAATAATAACATATTAATATTACGCATTGTATCTTAAATTTGTTGTCCTTCCCCAACTTGCATTGTTTGTAGAATTTCTTTTCGAAATTCTCTATGTTGGGGCCCCGCCAATAAGCGTTGTAGTGCCTATTACTTTGGTTGATGTCCTTGATACCTACAACACAACTTAATTTAAATACCATTTTATTATTCATTCCAAATTTATATTTAAAAATACGACAAAACAGTGCTAAAATGCTATTAAAGGAGGCACTGCTCATGGCATCATTGAAAAATAAGCATTTTATGATTGGACTATCATTAACATTTATAGTCGCATTATTTAGCTTTTTAGCAGCTAAATTGCCAATCTTAGATAAGGTTGGCGCATTAACTATCGCGATATTAATCGCTATTCTATATCGTCACTTTAGAGGATATCCTGAACAATATAGCTCAGGTATTACGTTTTCATCTAAATATTTATTAAGATTTGCAATCATCCTATATGGACTTAAACTCAATATATTCGATATTATCGGTCAAGGTAGTAGACTATTAGCCATCGATGTAGGTGTCGTTATTTTTAGTATTGTAATGATGCTCTTTGTCAACAAACTGTTGCATGGTGACAAAAACATCGCATTATTACTAGGTGTCGGCACAGGCGTTTGTGGTGCTGCTGCTATTGCCGCAGTCGCTCCAATATTCAAATCACGTGAAAAGGATACAGCTATTAGTATCGGTATCATCGCATTGATTGGTACGATATTCTCACTTATATATACAGCTATCTACGCTATCTTTTCAATGACGACAAATGTTTATGGCGCTTGGTCTGGCGTTAGTCTTCATGAAATTGCACACGTTGTCCTAGCTGGTGGCTTTGGTGGTAGTGATGCACTTAAAATTGCACTTCTTGGTAAACTTGGCAGAGTATTCTTACTGATTCCATTAACCATCGTACTTATTTTAATTATGCGTTTCCGTTCATCAGAATCATCTAGCAAGGGTCGAATAAGCATTCCATACTTTTTAATTGGATTTGTCATTATGGCCTTAGTGAATACATATGTAACTATTCCATCAGCATTGCTAAATATTTTAAATACTGTATCAACAATTTGCTTATTAATGGCCATGGTTGCTTTAGGGTTAAATGTTGCATTTAAAGATCTTAAAAATCGCGCACTTAAACCGCTTATGACAATCATTATTACCTCAATATGCTTGTCATCACTTGCCTTTATCGTCGTTCATTGGCTATATAGTTAATATGAAAAGACGCTCAAACACTTACAAATATAGTGTGCCGAGCGTCTTATTTTTATACTTTAAAAGTCGTATTGGTTGTTTTCTTCTTCAAACACTTGTTGTTGTACTTTGGCAGTTCGCATTGTGGATTGTGCCAACGCTTTTAACCGAAATACAACATCATCATTGACAATTTGTTGATTTGAAAAATCTTTCTCTTCAATAAATACATACGTTTGCATTGTGTGTGCTTTCATGTAACTCAATATTGGTTTTAAATGCATTTCAGGAATTAAATAATGTTTACTCGAACCTGCTGTCGCTACAAGTCCTATTACCTTATCGCGAAACGCATTGACCGGAAGTAAATCAAATACATTTTTCAAAGCACCAGGGATGGAAGCTTGAAAAATTGGAAAACCAATAAAAATCACATCAGCCTGCATTAACGACGTCGTTAATTTATATACATCTCCTGTAGTATCTAGATAATTCTTTCCAACGCTAAATTCTAATTCAAGTTCTCGTAAATCCATCAACTCTATTTGGTGTCCCTCATTGATGACTTCTAGTTCATTTTTTAAATCATCCATAGCGATTCTCGTTTTAGAACCTACTGTGGAACCTGACAATAATACAATATTCATGATGACGCCCCTCCTATTTTGATAAATGCTTTTTAATCGCCGGTATAATGTCGTTGCCAATTAACTCTATATTCTTCATTACATTTTCAAATGGCACACCGCCAAAATCAAGCTGTGCCATAAAACGTTGATGACCATACAACTCGTGTTGATACAATATCTTTTCAATAATTTGTTGCGGGCTTCCAACCATTAGCGCTTCTCTATAATCTGGTGAATTAGCAAATTGCTGTTTCGGATAACCAACGCCACGAATAAATGACATCCCTGTATTCAAATGTGGATAAAATTCTCTCATAGCATCCTGAGTTGTTTCAGCTGTATAAAACAGACTCGCTGTACTTACTGGTAAAGACTTGGGCGAAGCATCGAAACCTGCTTCAGTTGCTGCTTGACGATAAGCATCTATAGAACCTTTAAAGTTCATTGCTGGGCCACCAAGGGTTGTAATCATCATTGGCACACCTTGTTTTCCCGCTTTGATAGCACTTGCAGGTGGACCACCAACAGCACGCCATATTGGCAATGTATTATCGATTGGTCTTGGGAATATTTTCATATTTCTAAGTTCTGGACGATATTTTCCAGACCAAGTAATACGTTCAGTTTTATTTAACTCTAAAAGTAAACCTAATTTTTCTTCAAACAATTCATCATAGTCTTTTACATCATAGCCAAACAAATCAAAAATACCTGTTCTTGATGCTCTTCCAGCCACAATTTCGGCTCTACCATGAGAAATCAAATCTAATGTCGCGAAGTCTTCAAATACTCTTACAGGATCTGTTGCACTAATAATCGTTGAAGAACTTGAAACTTTAATATGCTTTGTCGCTTGGGCAATTGCACCTAACACAACCGTATGTGCCTGTGTTGTAAAATGCTCTTGATGACTTTCACCAACTGCAAAAACATCAATACCCGCTTCATCTGCTAATTTACTTGCTTCAATAATTTCATTAATACGTTGCTCATAACTAACTTTTTCACCTTTAAATGGATTCAATAAATGATCACCTAAGGAATACAAACCAAACTCAAGAGGCGTATTTTTATTCATTTCTAATTTTGCCATTAAACATTCTCCTTTATATTTCGTGTAACTTACTTTCAATTTGTTCACGTTCTGCTTCTAAAAAGTCAGGCAAGTTCAATTGACTTCCTAATTGTTCAACAGGTGTATCAATAGTAAATCCAGGCGCTTCAGTCGCAAATTCATACATAATTGAATTATGGCGATAGTATAATGATTTAAAGAAATAGCGATCAATTATACCTGAATTACTTTGTGGTTGTTGTTGTAATTTCTTGTAAATTGCATCTAAGTCACTCATTTGTGGTGTATTAACTGCAATATGATGGATATAACCTCGTCCAGGTCTTTCACGTTGTCCCTGTTGCTCAATAACTACAAAATCCGAATATAAACCTTGTGGTGCTAATGTCAGCACATCGAATGATTTATTATCTCTTTTGCGATAACCTAAGACATTTTCCAAAAATTCTACCGTACGCGCTGCATTTCTAACTCTTAATTCGACTGGCCCTATTCCTAAAATTTGATATGCTTGAGGTATTTCACTATAAGCGTTATGTTGCCATTGATGTGGTACTTCAAAACTATCATTAACAAGCAATATGATTTCTAAGTCGTCTTCATCTTTAAAGACAACACCTTCTTGTCCAAGATAGTACAAACGTTCAGACTTAATACCATTATTCTCAAGGCGTTTTTCAAAATAATGAAGTGCCGCTTGATTTGGCACTAATAAAGAAAATCGATAAATCGTTTCAGTACCTGGCTGCTTATGACCCGCATTGGGAATTTCAAAAAAGCTTAAAATTGTTCCGGCTGTACCTACTTCGTCCCCATAAAACAAATGATACATTGAAGGATTGTCTTGATTAACCGACTTTTCAACTAATCGTAATCCAAGGACATTTGTGTAAAAATCCTTATTACGTTTTGCATCTTTTGTATACATGGATATGTGATGATGCCCTACTATATTCATACTATCCCTCCCATTAGTATAAATTTTATACCAGCTTACATAAAAAAGATAGTTATATGCCATTTACCCCTTTTCTGCAAATAAAAATATGTTTGTACTCATTCGTAGATACACAGCTAGTATGTATAACGACATAATAATTGCATAATTATAAATTTATGTGTAGCAATATATTTTTTCTAAATGTTTATAAAATACTTCAATAACTAAATATGCAAGATTTCACAAAAGTATATTGACAACGCTTTCATACATGTCTAATATAAGTTTATCGCACAAAATGCATATAAATACATATTAAGGAGGATTTTATGAATTTTCTTAAACCTGCAAAGCATATTAAGCCTTTGCCAGAAAATCAGATAGATGATACCTATAAACGATTACGTCTCCAAGTATTTCTTGGTATTTTCATCGGTTACGCTGGGTACTATTTATTACGTAAAAACTTTTCATTAGCGATGCCAGCATTGCAAGAGCAAGGTTTTACAAAAGCGGAACTAGGTTTTGCACTTTCTGCTGTTTCCATCGCATATGGATTTAGTAAGTTCTTTATGGGTACTGTAAGTGATCGGAGCAATGCTCGGATATTCTTAGTTCTTGGATTAGCACTCACTGCTATCGTCAATTTGTTAATAGGATTTGTACCGTTCTTTACATCAGGTATCGGTATTATGTTTGTCCTATTATTCTTAAATGGATGGTTTCAAGGTATGGGCTGGCCACCTTCAGGCCGTGTTCTCGTTCACTGGTTTAGTGTAAGTGAACGCGGAAGTAAGACTGCCCTTTGGAACGTTGCGCATAATGTTGGTGGAGGTATTATGGCACCTATTGCTGCTTGGGGTATTACAACAACAGCATTTATCAACTTTGGTTATTTAAAAGGGTTCGAAGGTGTATTCATTTACCCTGCACTCTTAGCACTTATCATTGCCGCAATTTCATACGTATTGATTAGAGACACACCTCAATCTCAAGGTTTACCTCCAATCGAAATTTATAAAAACGACTTTGCTACAAGCGATAAGAAAACATTAGAAACAGAATTAACTACAAAAGAAATTTTATTTAAATATGTACTAAACAATAAATGGGTATGGGCAATTGCCTTTGCAAATATATTTGTTTATTTCGTGCGTTATGGTGTACTTGATTGGGCGCCAGTCTACTTAAGTGAAGAAAAGCATTTCGACTTAAAAGCATCAGGTTGGGCATACTTCTTATACGAATGGGCTGGAATTCCTGGTACATTATTATGTGGTTACATTTCTGATAAATTATTCAAAGGTCGTCGAGGACCTGCAGGTTTCTTCTTTATGTTAGGTGTCACAGTATTTGTATTAATTTATTGGTTAAATCCTCCAGGCAATGCTTGGTTAGACAATGTCTCATTAATTGCCATTGGTTTCTTAATATATGGACCAGTTATGTTAATTGGTTTACAAGCATTAGATTATGTACCTAAAAAAGCAGCTGGCACAGCAGCTGGATTAACAGGATTATTTGGTTATCTGTTTGGTGCTGTAATGGCCAACATCGTCTTAGGTGCTGTAGTTGATAAATTCGGATGGGATGTCGGTTTTATTTTATTAACAGCAATCAGTGTGTTTGCAATGTTGAGCTTTATCCTCACTTGGAATAAAGTAGGACAAGAAACCGTTCATCATTAAATGATAAAAAATAAAGTCATATGGTTATCTTATCGAAAGATGATATATTCATCTCTTATAAGTTCAACCATATGACTTTTTATTAGTATTCAAAAAAATATTTACATTGCCACTTTTGTGTTTGCCCTGCTGTTTTATTCAATTGATTACACCACTTAGGATAAACTCTAAAAGCCATCTTACCTTTATGTTCAAATGTAGTTAAGATACCTTTTTCTACCAATAATTCCCTAGGAAATAAAAAATAACCGCTTAATTCTTCATCAATAACTATAATCATTAAGTAATCTGCAAATGCCTCTTTTGAGTATGGTTGATTACAATTGTTCTCGTCTTTTGTCCAACATGTAACAAAATACCCTGCTTTAGTCGGTGTTTTCTTAGCTAACCTACTTTGATATGTTTCCTCTTTAAAGCTAAATGTTAATGCTTCGTAATCTTGATTATATTTTTCTTCAGTTAAATCTTTAACTTCTGGTTCTTCACTAAAAATATATTTCAACAGTATTTTAGATTTATACATATGTCATTCTCACTTTATTTTTTTCATAATCGTATCATATATTTATTTTTTATTCGAAAAATACACTTCCGACCGAAATATACTCAGCCAGAAGTGTACGAAATATTTAACCTTCTATTAATTCAGATGTATCAACTGTCAAACGATCACGTAATAAATAGACGATTAACATTGCTGCCAAAGCACAAAGTGACTCAGCAATTAATAATGACCATATGACACCTGTGAGGCCGAACAAAGCATTCATAATAAATAATACAGGAATGATAATCGCACCTTGTAAAATGGCCATAATTGTAGCACCACGACCTTGCCCAGTCGCTTGAAGCATACCAGTAAACAAGAAACCTATACCATTTAATAACAATGATGTCATTGTTACTTTCAAAATAAATGTCGCCATCTCAACGATGTCTTGATCAGTAGTAAATAGTCCGACCATATGATGTCCAATTGTAAATACAGCAATCATACATACAACAAAGATAACACCGATAGACATGATAACTGCTTTGATAACGTCTTTCATACGACCTTTATTTGCCATAAAGTTATATGCAATTAGTGGTACAACACCTTCACATAATCCCATGATAATAAGTTCTGGAAATTGCACAAGTCTAAATGAGATACCATAACTTGCAATCGCGAAGTTTCCATAATGTGCTAAAAATAAATTTAAAACTAATCCTGTGAATCCCATTAAGATACTCATTAAAAATGCAGGAATACCGATTTTAAAGATTTCAGAAAGCATTTCTTTATTAGGTTTCGCAAGTTTAATATTAACTGACACAACGTCACTATTTTTCATAAAATAAATGATAAAGAACAGAGCAGCAGCAACATTACTGATTGCAGTACCCAAAGCTGCACCAACAACGTTTAAATCAAAACCAAAAATTAAAATTGGATCTAAAATAATATTTAAGCCTACACTAGCTAACATACCAATCATAGAAACCATTGGTGCCCCAATTGCACGTGCAAATTGTTCTAATATGAAGAACAAAATTACAAAAGGTGCACTTAAAAACATTACTTTCAAATAATTACTTGTTAAAGCTAACGTTTCACCTCTCGCTCCTAAAATTGCTGCGATTTGATCACTGAATGGTAAAGTAACTAAAATCACGATAAGTCCTAGTGCAATACCACCATAAATAGAGAAACTACTTACAAATTTACTCTTACTATAGTCTTTCGCACCTAATAAACGTGAAATATAAGTTCCTGCACCAACGCCAAATAAATTACCCAACCCCATTAAGATAGCAAATACTGGCAGTGTTAGAGAGATAGCAGAAATCATGTGGCTATCTTCTAAAAATCCTATAAAGTAAATATTTAATATACCATAAATAACGCTTAATAAAGTCCCTATCATCATTGGCAATGAGAAATGCATCATCGCTTTAAATACTGGCGATTTCTCAAAATAATATAATTGTTCGTCTTTCATTGTTCAATACTCCTTGTCTTTTCCAATAATTAGCTTACTAACAATTAGATATCTAACTATAATATTAAAGATAAAGTGACTGATTTCTACCAGTCACACTTACCATTTATTGTAAACTAGATAACATTTTAGTTAAGTTTGCTTTCATTTGTTCATTTTCTTCTTCAGATAACTGCGATACGAGTGTTTGCTCCATTTCATCAAATATCGAAGTGAATGCTTCTACAAGTTTAATCCCAGAGGTAGTCAGTCCTATATTCTTTCTTCTCGTATCTTGTGCATCGACATAGCGATAGATCAGCTTTTTACGTTCAAGGTTCCTTAATAAATTACTGACAGTTGGACCTGTTCGTTGTAATGCTTTAGCAATATCATTTTGTGTCAGTCCATCTTGTTGATGTGCATAAAGATAACCTAACGTATGACCTTGCTCATTTGTAATATCAAATTGCTCTAACTTTTGATCAGCCTTTTGTTTCATCTCATGACTAATCATTCTAAATAAATACGAATAAGTGAATTCCATTTATTGCACCACCATTTCGTTAGATATCTAACTAAATATACTGCGACATTTTTAAATTGTCAACATGAATATCTAATTTATTTTAAAAGTTCCTATAAAATCTTGCGCCATAAACATTTTGATATGCAATTTTTCGGATTAAAATATGAAAGAGATTGCATATCTACGTTTTTAAGAAATCGCTTACAATTACAAATAGGAGGATATTACGTTGTTAAGTTATAGACAAATCGAAATTTTGTATCTTTTAATTCATGAGCAAACGTTTATTCCAATCAATACCATTGCTAATCAACTTGGTGTATCACCTCGTACCATTCAATATGATATATCATATATTGAGCAATATGCTGAAACTTATCATTACCAAGTCAGTCGTAATAAAGCTGCAGGCATCAAAGTAACAACAGCTCACGCGACACTATTAAATGAATTAGAGCACAATCTAACAAATCAAATTCATTTTTCAAAAGATGAGCGACTCACACATATCGCTTTAAAGTTATTCGAAACAACTGATCCTGTTTCAACAAAGCAACTTGCGCAAGATGTTAATGTTTCGCGTCGGACAATTGCAGATGATATTAAAATGATTCAAGCCCAACTAGATCAATACCATTTAAAGTTAAATTATGTCCACAATAAAGGATTCAATATTATTGGTGAGGAAGATCATTATCGTAAAGCGTATGCACACTTTATACATCAATATATGAAACAAGCTGCACCTTTTATAGAGGCGGATATCTTTAATTCAGAATCAATCGCATTGGTTCGCCGTGCCATTATTAAGACATTAAATAGTGAAAATTATCATTTAGTTCAGTCGGCTATCGATGGCTTAATCTATCATATACTCATTGCCATTCAGCGTCTAAATGAAAATTTTTCGTTCGATATACCTATCAATGAAATTGATAAATGGCGACATACTAATCAGTATGCTATTGCTTCAAAAATGATAGAAAACTTAGAACGTAGTTGTAATGTCACATTTCCAGAGTCTGAAATTATCTTTATCACGTTACATTTACTAGGCTCTAAAATGACCGAACATACAGCATCTTCAATTACCTTTGAATACCATGATTTATCGCAAAATATACATGAATTGATTACTTGTGTTAGCCAAGAATTAGGCATTGATATGTCAAAAGATAACAAGTTACATACCAATCTGATCACACATATCAAACCAGCTATACATCGTATTAAATACGATATGCTACAACCTAATCCTTTGAGGCAAGAAGTTATGCGTCGCTATCCTCAAATCATTGAAGCCGTTAGCAAGCATATTAGCCCAATTGAACAAGATGCTGCTATTCGCTTCAACGAAGATGAATTAACATACATTACAATTCACTTCGCATCAAGTATAGAGCGTGTTGCAACACATAAACAATCAATGATTAAGGTTGTCTTACTATGTGGTTCTGGTATAGGCACGTCACAACTTTTAAAATCAAAACTAAATCACCTGTATCCTGAGTTTCACATTTGGGATGCCTATTCCATTTATCAATTGGAAGAAAGTCGATTATTGCAAGATAACATTGATTATGTCATTTCAACAGTACCTTGTGAAATATCAGCTGTACCAGTTATTCATGTCGATCCATTTATCAATCAACAATCTCGTCAAAAATTGAATCAAATTATCAATGACTCAAGAGAACAACGAGTCATGAAAATGGCAACTGATGGCAAGTCACTCGCAGATTTATTACCTGAACATCGCATCATTAAAAATAAACAACCATTATCAATTGAACCGGCAATTACAGTGGCTGTGCAACCTTTAATCAATGATGGCATTGTCGATTCAAATTATACAGCTGCAATTTTAAAACAATTTGAACAATTCGGGTCATATATGGTCATTAGTCCACATATTGCACTTATTCACGCTGGTACTGATTATGTACAGAATGGTGTAGGTTTCGCACTAACATATTTCACTGAAGGGATTATCTTTGGTAGTAAAGCTAACGATCCCGTTCACCTTGTAATTACATTAGCAACGGACCACCCCAATGCACATTTAAAGGCATTGGGACAGTTAAGTGAATGCTTAAGCAACGACTTATATCGACAAGATTTCTTAGATGGGAATATTTTTAAAATTAAACAACACATTGCTTTAACTATGACAAAGGAGGTTTAATAACGTGTCATTAGACATTTTGTCAACAACACGCATCATTGTAAAAGAACAAGTAAATGATTGGACTGAAGCTATAACTATAGCTTCTCAGCCATTACTACAAGAACAAATTATTGAACAAGGCTATGTTCAAGCAATGATTGATAGCGTTAATGAACTTGGACCTTATATCGTTATCGCACCTGAAATTGCAATTGCACATGCAAGACCGAACAATGACGTACATCAAGTTGGTTTAAGTCTATTAAAGTTGAATCAACATGTGGCATTTTGTGATGAAGATCACTACGCATCTCTCATTTTTGTATTGAGTGCCATCGACAATCATTCACACTTATCTGTATTACAAAATTTAGCAACCGTACTGGGCGATAACCAAACAGTCCAGCAACTATTAACTGCAACAAACGCACAAGACATTAAAAACATTTTAAAGGAGCATGATTAATATGAAAATTTTAGTAGTATGTGGCCACGGTTTAGGAAGTAGTTTTATGGTAGAAATGAACGCACAAGAAGCACTTAGGCAACTTAATGCACCATCTGATATCGAAGTTGAACATAGTGACATTATGACAGCAAGTCCAGAGATGGCTGACTTGTTTATTTGTGGTAGAGATTTAGCTGAAAATGCCGAACGTCTAGGGGATGTCTTAGTTCTTGATAATATTTTAGACAAAGCTGAATTACAACAAAAGCTCTCAGAAAAATTACAACAACTTAACATGATTTAAAGGAGGTACGACCTATGCAAGCAATCCTTAATTTTATAGTCGATATTTTAAGTCAACCAGCCATTCTTGTTGCACTGATTGCCTTTATAGGTTTAATCGTTCAGAAAAAACCTGCCGCAACGATCACTTCAGGAACCATTAAAACGATATTAGGCTTCTTAATTTTAAGTGCAGGTGCTGATGTCGTCGTTCGATCTCTTGAGCCATTCGGCAAAATATTCCAACACGCATTCGGTGTGCAAGGTATCGTACCTAACAACGAAGCTATCGTCTCACTAGCCTTAAAAGATTTTGGTACAACAGCTGCACTCATCATGGTCTGTGGCATGATTGTTAATATTTTAATTGCCCGCTTCACTAATTTAAAATATATCTTTTTAACAGGTCATCATACATTTTACATGGCTGCGTTTTTAGCAATCATTTTAACAGTCAGTCATATTAAAGGCTGGCTAACGATTGTTATCGGCGCACTCGTATTAGGATTAATCATGGCAGTCTTACCTGCATTACTCCAACCTACGATGCGAAAAATTACAGGGAATGATCAAGTAGGTTTAGGTCATTTTGGCTCAATCAGTTACTTTGCCGCAGGTGCTGTAGGTCAATTATTCAAAGGTAAGTCTAAATCAACGGAAGAGATTAAATTTCCAAAAGGCTTAAGTTTCTTACGAGAAAGTACAATTAGTATCTCGATTACGATGGCATTACTTTACTTCATCGCATGCTTATTTGCAGGCGTTAGTTATGTACACGAATCTATTAGTAATGGTCAAAACTTTATTGTTTTTTCATTAATTCAAGGTGTGACATTTGCTGCTGGTGTATTTATTATTTTAACGGGCGTTCGCTTAATCTTAGCTGAAATCGTCCCAGCATTTAAAGGGATTTCTGAAAAGCTTGTACCAAATTCTAAACCTGCATTAGACTGCCCTATTGTGTTCCCTTATGCACAAAATGCAGTATTAATTGGATTCTTTGTCAGCTTTATTACAGGTGTCATCGGTATGTTTATCTTATTCTTATTTGGTGGCGTCGTCATTTTACCTGGCGTAGTTGCACACTTCTTCTTAGGTGCAACGGCTGCTGTATTCGGTAATGCAAGAGGCGGTATTAAAGGTGCTGTTGCTGGCGCCGCTCTAAATGGTGTCCTAATCACGTTTTTACCATTATTATTCTTGCCATTTTTAGGCGAATTAGGTGGTGCTGCAACAACATTCTCAGATACAGACTTTTTAGCTGTCGGTATCGTGTTCGGTAACGCAGTAAAATATATGGGATTATTTGGTGCGATTCTATTTATTATTATCGTAGGTGCGACAGCAATTTTATTAAAAGGCCGTCAAAAGCCACAGCAATAGTGTTAACGTAAATATATAAAACACCGTCACATATTGAGTGAATGCCTCTTTTATCAAGAGGAAAGCCACTTACTTATGGACGGTGTTTTGTATTATATTAAATGATACTTAGCCATACTATCGACAGCTGCTAAAATTGCTTCTTTTTGTGTCGCAATCGGTTCCCAACCAAGAAGTATTTTTGCACGTTCGTTACTTACATTTCGATTCATATCTAATAAAAGTTTACCTTCTTTAGCTTGATGATTAAATTTAGCACCTAGACTCAAAACAAAGTCTGGTAATTTTTTAGTAGAAACTTTTTGAGCTATTTCAGGTCTCTTTTCTTTAATTAATTTTGCAATTTCCAACAAATTAATTTGTCCATCAGCTGTAGCAATAAATCGCTTGCCATTAGCCTGTTCATTTGTCATTGCCAAAATGTGTAGTTCAGCTACGTCTCTCACATCAACAACATTCAATGGAATTTGCGGTACACGTTTCATTGAACCATTCAATAAATTTTCTAATAAATGAAAGCTTCCTGAAACGTGTGCATCTAATGATGGCCCAAAAATTGCAACTGGATTGATTGTGGCAAATTCTACTGTTGTATTTTCATTCTCAACAAAATCCCACGCTGCCTTTTCAGCTAACAATTTTGATTTTTCATATACTGATAAGCCTGGTTCATCTTCATTTGTCCAATGACTTTCATTTGTGATTGAATTTTTATCTTTATTGCTAAAACCAACTGCACCAAAGTTTGCAGTCATCACCACACGCTTCACGCCAGCATGTTCTGCAGCTCTTAAAATACGTTGTATGCCTTCAATGGCAGGCTTCGCCATCACTTCTGCATCGTCTGTTTTACCGAAAAACACCGGAGATGCTACACTCAAGACATATTTACAATCTTTCATTGCTTCATCCCAATGTTCATCTTGTGATAAATCCGCTTCGACAAACATTAATCGCTCTGTGGAAATGCCATTGTCTTGCATTGTTTTAATTACTTTATCAGCTTTACTTAAATCACGTATCGTCGTTTGTACCTCATAACCTTGTTCTAATAATCGTGAAATAATTCGCATGCCAACAAACCCTGTACCACCGGTTACTAATACTTTATTATTCATCACATAATCTCCTCTTTGTGTCTATTGATTACTCATTATAGCAGTCATTATATTTTGACGTATATAAATAGACTTTAGTAGCTAGTATTTAATCTTACTTATATAAATGAAAATGAATTTATTCCTTTAAAAACTATCATTAACCATTTTCAAATACCCAATCACTAATAAACACAAACGCTATAAATATGATGTCTTTGCTAATTAACTAAATTCATTTTCAATCGTATGATCAAATTACATAACTACATAGTCACCATTTTAAAAGCAAATACACATATTCATTGAGGGTGTGACATTAACGCCTAAACAATATTAACTTAAAATCATCTCAACCAATGATTCTACCGTAACATTACCAAAATAATAAACGATGTCTAATTGCTTTAACTGATGCATTAAATCTTCTCTTGTCATTTTTGTTCCTTGTAATGCTTCTTCCACATCTTTTATATCACCTTGTCCAAAGAAATCCCCATAAATACGACAATCTGCGATACGATTTTGTTCAACAGAAATGGTAATATCTACAGTACCTGATGATAATCTTTCACTTCGATTATATTCATATTTAGGTGACTTCCCATAATTCCAATCCCAATTTTTATACTTTTTATCAGCTAATTCATCAATCGCTTCCCAATCCGCATCAGATAATTCGTATCGTTTTGCCTCTTTAATGTCATCGATTCCCAAAATCTGCGTCACCATTAAATTTTTAAATTCTTCAATTGTTATATCACGATACTTTTCATCCAGTGCTTCTCTAAGATGACCAACACGTGCACGCACAGATTTAATCCCTTTCGATGCAATCTTTTTGCGATTAGGCTTTAACACTTTATCCATTGCTTCATAATTAACATCAAGTAATAGCGAATAACCGCCATAAATACGATTGTTCATTAATGTCATTGCGGCGCCTGACACTTTTTTGCCGTTCAATGTTAAATCATTTCTACCGCTTTGTATCACATCTGTTGCACCTAATGTATGCAATGCCTTTATAGCTGGTTGATAAAATCGTTGAAAATCACCATAAATTGAAGTGTCTTGTTCTAAAATACAACACATATTAACGGCACCTTTATCAACATACACAGCGCCACCACCAGTATCTCGGCGAACTACTTGAATACTGTGTTTATCTATATAATCTTGATTCACTTCTATAGCAGTATTTTGAAAACGTCCAATTTCCACTTTTGGATCACAATAATAAGGGAATAAAATATCTTCATCTAAAAAGATATGCTGGTTAACATAAACTTGCATAGCGAGTGCAATCGCACCATCAGTAATATATTCTCCATTCCTAATCGGTTCTATTAAGTACATCTTCTGTCTCTCCAATGTTGTTATTTTTCGTTGTGCTATCGTTCCGGAGTGCTGTTGTAATCAATGTTGAGATATCATCAGTCAAATGTATGGTACGTTCTTGAATTGAATTCGGAATGCGATATGCCTTTTTATTCATCGTCATATAAAGTGCATTTTCATTTTTACGTGTCATACGCTGAAAAGGATGCTTCACAAATTGTGGTGTAGTATAACCAATTCCAATTTCCAAATACAACACTTTATCATCTTGATGTTGCTCTAGAAAAGCATTATAACGATGTAGTTGCGCATGAAATTCAGCATCTTCAACCATCCCAACTTCCGCTTTACGTTTATTCACTTCCATTGGGGCATCACATTTTGGACATCTTGGAATCATCTCCCAAGGTATAAGCATATCTTGTTGCGCAACAACCATTTTACGAATTAAATCATCATTGCGATACGTTTGAGCATGACAATGCTGACTACACTGTTGCAGTATATACTCCCCTTGTATATGAAATACATGCGTCATATCATAATCAGCTACATCGAAAGCATTATCTGCATTCGTAGTTATAATGTGGTACTGTTTACCTTCCACCAAGGATTTTAAAGCGAGGTAAGACTGACCTACAGGTTGATCTAAATAGTTTAATGTAATAAAACGACTCTCAAATGCCCAATATTCTTGCCAACTGCCATAAGGATGTAAACTCGCTTGCAACATATCAAAGAAGCGATATTTTTCAATAAAATCTGGGAAATTTTCCGTAAAACGCTCTCCAACATATGTAAATCCGTCAGATGCAGACATGCCTGCACCAATTCCAATCACTATCGCATCTGCTTCATCAATCGCAGTACGCAATACTTCAGCCTGCTTTGTCTTTTCATCCATTAAAAGAGACATTGCATTCCATTTACTACTCTGCATCACGGTTCAATGCCTCCTTATACAGTTGTAAATCCTTATCTGTAAATACATTGAACACGACTTTCAATGTTGAATTTGTTTCTTTGAGATAGCTTTCTACTGTTCGAACAGCAATTTCTGCTGCTTCATCTTGAGGAAAAGCAAATACACCTGTAGATATACAGCAAAAAGCGACATGATTTAAACTATGTTGATCAGCCAATTTAAGACAGCTAAGATAACATTTAGCTAACAAGTCCTGATTCATCTTTGAAACAGGCAATCGACGTATTTGCGGACCAACCGTATGAATTATATACTTTGCTGGCAAATTATATCCACGTGTTATTTTGGCTTTACCTACACCTTCATTGCGCCCTTGTTGTCGAATGATCTCTGCACAATCAAGTCGAACTTGAACACCCGCTTTTGTATGAATAATATTATCAATGCAGTCATGATTAGCTTGCATACATCCTAGAAAACGACTATTTGCAGCATTAACAATAGCATCGATTTTTAACGTCGTGATATCACCTTGCCAAACAAAGATATTGTCACCTTTTATCGGCTTCAAATCCTTCAAATCCGTAACATGTTGACGATTCAAATCACTTAACATAGCATCTTGTACAGCTAAATATTCATCACTTACAGGTAATGCCGGTCTGACATTTGCTAAGCCTCGATATAATTCCCACAAATCTTCAAATGAAGATGGCATTACCAATACGTCATTGTCATTTCTCTCTCGACGCATATCATTGATTAAATATTCAAGTCTCGCTTTATTTGATTTTAACGTTTCCATTTAAGCCTCCGGTAATGCTAGGAATGCTTCTTTATCGACATCATCCAATTTGAACAACCAATTTTCTTCTGGTTTTTCAGAGTTTAAAATTGTCGGTTCTTCTTCCGCTTTTGTATTTCGCTCAATAATCGTTCCTGACAATGGCGTTTGCACATCAATGACCGTTTTCGATGCTTCGATACTCACAATTTCATCATCCACTTTAACTTCATCTGGACTTACGAATTCAACATAACCTACTGTCCCAATATCATCTTGCAATTCAGGTGTCATACTAAACACATACAAATCTCCTACTTTTTCTACCCATAAATAATTAGCTAACTTTTTCATCTTATCTTCATCCTTTCTCTTCTATTTAAAATGCTACAAATAGATTTCCGCGAGTAATTTTAATGTTTTACAACGCTGTTCAATGCCTGGAATAAGCGGTGCTACTAACACCTCATCAACTTCAAACGTAGCAATGAAATCATCTAATTGTGCTCTAACCTGTTCTTGTGTACCTGCAATGATGCGTGCTTGATGTGCTTGAATCATCTCTTTGTCTCGATCATTAAGCTTATACTTTTGCGCTGTGTCTACCGATGGAAAATGTTCAAATTCTGCAAATTGTAATTTACCTAATAACCAAACATCTAAGGCATGTTGCAATGCTGCTACTTCCGCTTCATTATCAGCTACAATGACAAATACAGATGCCATCACCTTTGCGTCCATTTTAATCGTTGATGCTTGGAAATGTTTTTTGTAAATATCAATGTTATCCTTCGCTGCATGTATCGCATTTATATCTGGTAGCAAAAATGTGCCAACAGAAAGCCCTATACCTAGTTCGGCAGCTATTTTGGCAGATGTTGCGCTACTACTTAATAACCACATTTCTGGAAAACGATCAATGTGTGGTTGGACACCTAACGTATGCGCACTTGGTTTATCCTTTATTGTAAGATAATCACGTAATAACGAAATCGATTCATCGTAACTATCATATGTAGGATTTATTCCATCTAAAGCTTGCTTTACCATAGTAGTACCCGGATTATTGCCAATACCTAAATCAATACGATTTGGATATAACGCTGCCATCATTCTAAAATGCTCAGCAATTTTATAAGGTCGATAGTGCGGCAACATCACACCACCAGAGCCAACTCGTATGTGATTTGTCTGCGCCAATGTATGCATCATCAAAAGTTCTGGACTACTACATGCAAACGCTGGTACATTATGATGTTCCGTAAACCAAATTCGCTTAAAGCCAAGTCGATCTGCTAATTTTGCAAGTGTCACTGAATCTTGCAATGCCTTTTGTGCATCCTTACCTTCATCTATTAAGGCATAGTCTAATACGCTTAATTTAACCAATCCGTCATCTCCAAACTTATCCTGTCATGTCAAACCGACATAACATTTTAGCGTTCTTAATACCATTCCCTCTTCATATACCCACGTATATGATAACGTTTTTCAATTAACTTTTATATCTTTTCGCCTTTATTTTTCTTTTTCATATTCATATTTTCAGACCTACAAATGCCATTCATTAGTTCAATTTTAAAAATGTTTTCCATGTACCAATTCTATTCTATCAAGACTGTTCATCATTGATTATTCATTCTTTCCATGGTACTTTGAAAACAATATTGAATAGAAAAGGAATCATAGTATGTACCGATACAAACCACTTTTACAATCAATCCACTTACCTAATGGCATCAAAATTTCGAATCGCTTTGTATTATCACCAATGACCGTAAACGCATCAACAAAAGAAGGCTATATTACAAAAGCAGACTTGGCTTATGCTGCACGTCGCTCTAATTCAGCTGGTATGCAAGTCACCGGCGCTGCTTACATTGAACCTTATGGTCAATTGTTTGAATATGGGTTCAACATTGATCATGATGCTTGTATCCCTGGATTAACTAACATGGCATCTACGATGAAACAACATGGTAGCCTCGCTATTATCCAGCTAGCGCATGCTGGTCGTTTTTCAAATCAAGCCATTTTAAATTTTGGAAAGGTGTATGGACCAAGCCCTATGACATTGCATTCACCGATTGAACACGATGTTATCGCCATGTCTCATGAGAAAATCAATAGCATCATTCAGCAGTATCGCGATGCTACATTACGCGCGATTAAAGCAGGTTTTGATGGTGTGGAAATTTCGATTGCACAACGTTTGCTGATTCAAACATTTTTCTCAACTTTTTCGAATAAACGTACAGACCATTACGGTGCCGACTCATTAAAAAATCGTGCAAGATTATGTTTAGAAGTTATGCGTGCGGTACAAGAAGTGATTGATAAAGAAGCACCTGACAATTTTATTTTAGGATTTCGAGCAACGCCAGAAGAAACCAGAGGCAGTGATTTAGGATATACCATTGACGAGTTCAACCAATTAATCGATTGGGTCATGGACGTTTCAAACATCCAATACTTAGCAATCGCTAGCTGGGGTCGACATATTTATCAAAATACGTCTCGTACACCAGGTGATCATTTCGGTCGACCAGTTAACCAAATTGTCTATGAACATTTAGCAGGTCGTATCCCTTTAATTGCAAGTGGCGGGATTAATTCTCCAGAGTCTGCTTTAGATGCTTTACAACATGCAGATATGGTCGGCATGTCTTCGCCTTTTGTCACAGAACCTGACTTTGTGCATAAACTTGCTGAACAGCGACCACATGATATCAATCTTGAATTTTCTATGGCAGATTTAGAAGATTTAGCCATTCCACATGCTGCTTTTAAAGATATTGTTAAAATGATGGATTATGGGGAAGGTCTAAAGAAGCATACCCGTGACGCTTTACGTCAATTGGAACAGAATTATCATGACTCATCGTCTTAAGACTATTTTTCATGGAAATTTAAGACAGTGTTATAATGACATCAATATCAAAAATAAGGAGCCTATTAAATCGTGACTGAAATTAAAGATAAAGTAATTACTAAAGATGCATTTGCATTACCTTACACAATTATTAAAGCAAAAAATCAACCAACAAAAGGCGCTATTGTCTACATCCACGGTGGTGGATTAATGTTCGGTAAAGCTAACGATTTATCCCCACAGTATATCGATATCCTTACGGAACATTACGATTTAATTCAACTAAGTTATCGTTTATTACCAGAAGTAAGTCTCGATTGCATTATTGAGGATGTCTACGCATCATTCGATGCGATTCAATCACAATATTCTAATTGCCCTATTTTTACCTTTGGCAGATCATCAGGTGCATATTTAAGTCTATTAATTGCACGAGACAGAGATATTGATGGTGTTATTGATTTTTATGGTTATAGTCGCATCAACACTGAACCTTTTAAAACAACTAATAGTTATTACGCAAAAATAGCTCAAAGCGTAAACGAAACAATGATTGCACAACTCACTTCACCAACACCGGTTGTTCAAGATCAAATCGCACAACGTTTTTTAATCTACGTTTATGCACGTGGCACAGGTAAATGGATAAATATGATTAACATTGCTGATTATACTGATTCAAAATATAATATTGCACCAGATGAACTTAAAACACTTCCACCTGTTTTCATTGCGCATTGTAATAGCGATTATGATGTTCCCGTTGAGGAAAGCGAACATATCATGAATCATGTTCCACATTCAACATTTGAACGCGTGAATAAAAACGAGCATGATTTTGATCGTAGACCTAATGACGAAGCAATCACTATTTATCGTAAAGTTGTTGATTTCTTAAACGCTATAACAATGGTGTAATATATCATTATTTTAAAAAACTCAATTTATCATCATGATAAACAGTTATTCGATCAACCATATTATTCATACAATTTATTAAGCTCATAAACAGATACGCCTGTCCCTTTAGTTTTCGCTAATGAGACAGGCGCTTTATTTCACTTTACTATTTTGAAATTCAACACTGTGATGCTACTTATATCTGCTGTGCCATGTTAGTAGCACGATTTACATAGCATATTAAATTCAGAAGATGAATTTAACTTGCTTTCAATTGTGTTCCTTTACTTTCAGTTGCTTCAACACGCAACAAGTCATTTATAATACCTGTATAGAAGTTGGCAAGTTCTGCACCTTTACGCTTGAAATCTAGGAAATCCACACCAATAAAATCGACATGATCCCATCCTTGTATGATTGGTTTAACTTGCCAGATACCTCTGCGTGTGGCAGGTTCATCATTCGTAACATTAACAAATGGTTGATTGGACGGATGTAATGACGAAATTACTGGTACGACACCATCATTTTTACGCCATTCTTCTCTTGCATCATGACCAATAATTCTACTCGTTGTATCCATTAAGAAAAATGTACCTAAATCAGGATTTTCATAACCTAATGGACCAGTATGAGATGATACACCTGTATAAGTCGTATACGTAATATTAGGATTCATACTTGTCATGTTGTTCAATTTTGCAGAGCCATCTAACGTTAAATCATAGGCAGCATTGTCGTCTGATGTCCAAATTTTGCTTTTACTAACGCGTTTTATATAGTCAATGTAACTCTCATTTGGTAATTGTTTAAAGCCCCATTGCGTTAATCCTAAATCGATATTCGAATACTTGTTACCCATAAATCGATTTAAAGCGAACATGATTTTTCTAACAGCTTCTGTATTTCCAAACTTATCAGCTGCTTGTGAACCATTATGTGGTGTTGCTAATGTTGTGATTGATGCAACCATATTGTTATGACCACCAGTGAATAATGGTGATATTTCTCCACCATGCGCTTTATGATAGGCAATTTCTTCTTTGTTACCATTTCTTAAAAACTCTTCCATTAAACGAATTGTTTGACCACCCATACTATGCCCTACAAGATGTACCTTTTTACCAGGTTCCCAATTAGGCATGATTCCTTTATAAGTCTTACCATAGCGCTCATGTCCGTATTTAGCTGCATGTGCTGCGCCATAATCTACGCGACCACCTTTAATGTAATAATAAAGTTCTACAGCGCGATCATAGTTACTACCAAATGCACTTACACTTGCTTGATGTACATTATATCCTTGCTTTCTCAATTCTTCGATAACTTTAAATTTATTTCCACCCCAATAATTTGGATATAAAGCAGGTGCATTATCGCCTACTAATCCTAAAAATCCATGTACAAAAACAACTGGATATTTGTTAAGTGGTTGTACTTGATTCGCTTTAAGTGGTCGAACCTTTTTAGCATCTGCTGCTGCATTTGTAGTCGAACGTGTTTTAGGCGCTTGAAGCGCATCTTTGATTAGTTGTTTATTATCAGTATTTTTATCTGTCGGTTTCTCTGGGGAATTTTGACCATCGATATGTTTACTTAAATCGCCAACTTGTGGTTTCTGTTCACTTTGGCGAACAGTATCATCTTGCTTTGCATCTATGATTTGATGCGCGGGTTGATGTGTATCTTGTTGATTTGGATGTTTTTCCGTGGTTGCATCTTGTGCTTTTGTTGATTTAGGTGCAGTTTTATCATTAGACGGGGGTGTAGTTGAAGTTGGTGCTGCTTTATCATGATTGGGTAATACCTTTTGTGCCGGAATGGATGGTTGTGATTTATCAACATCATTCGATTGTGACGTTGTCGATTGTGATCCATTACGTTCAGCATGATGGGTATTTTGAACCTGATCATTTTGACGTTCAGTATTATTAGTCGCATTATTTTGGTGTGAATGTTTAGAACCTTGTCGTTCAGAATCTTGCTTTACTTGATTATCATTTTGCGTTCTGATTGTTTTACTATTTTGTGTTGATTGATGCTTCGATGATTGAAGCGTGTCTTTACCTTCTGTCACTGTTCCACTTTTACCATTCTCTTTATGCATATCGTCTAATTGCTTTCCTGACTGCATTTGATGTGACGTTATCGCATTCCCTTGTTCTCCCGGTTGATTTAGTGTTTCTTTTTGTGCCGCTGCATTGGACGTTGGTGTTTTTTCCGAGGCTTGTGCTTCATGTGATGACACAACAAACATTGTAGCCGCTAACACTGACACCACGCCTATTGAATACTTTCTAATACTATACTTTCTTTCTTCTTGTCCTCTTAACATATAATCACCTCAAAAGTATTTTTTTGACCCCCTCTTGAGAATGAAAAACAACTGCACCTTCAATATAACATGACATATATTATTTTTTGATTAAGACTACAAAATTAATAAAAATTTAATAATACGATATTAAATCGATACTAATCATTTACAAATATGTGCATTTCCAAATAATTTATAAACACTTTTAGTTGTGGCGTTGAATCAACACAACAACATTTAAGATAAATATTTTATTAAGCAATATAGTTTCAATCTATATATAATTAGTTAATTTGTATTGGTATGAAAATAATTCAAACTATACAATTATAGTAAGTTTTCAGATTTTTCTAAATTAAAATAATGATTCATCTCATTAAGGGGAAGATGCATCATACAGTTTTGTGTATTCATTTAAACAAAGGGGTTGCTTTAATGAATCAATATCATTCTAATGCACAACAACCAAGTGCATGGCGTTTTTTTGTCTATAGTTTAGTGGGCATACTATGTTTCTTTATTCCTTTTACGATTAATGGTAACAACACTATTTTCGTCGATCATGTTCATCTAGCCATTCGCTCAATCATAGGTCCACTTATGCCCTATGTTGCACTGATTATGATTTTAATTGGTACAGCGTTACCAATAGTGAGACGTACTTTTATGACTTCAATCACAAACTTGGTCATTACATTATTTAAAGTTGCAGGTGCAATGATCGGTATAATGTATGTATTTAAAATCGGTCCATCAATACTATTTAAAGCTAACTATGGTCCGTTTTTGTTTGAAAAATTAATGATGCCATTAAGTATCTTAATTCCAGTAGGTGCAATTGCGCTTTCTTTATTAGTGGGCTATGGCTTATTAGAATTTGTCGGTGTTTATATGGAGCCTATTATGAGACCTATTTTTAAAACACCAGGAAAATCCGCTGTCGATGCAGTGGCTTCGTTTGTCGGCAGTTATTCCTTAGGATTATTGATTACTAATCGTGTCTATAAGCAAGGGATGTACAACAAACAAGAAGCCACGATTATTGCGACTGGCTTTTCAACAGTTTCAGCAACTTTTATGATTATCGTTGCTAAAACTTTAGGATTAATGCCGCATTGGAATTTATACTTTTGGATAACTTTAGTCATCACATTTGTCGTGACTGCAATTACTGCATGGCTACCGCCAATCACCAATGAATCAACAGAATATTATAACGGACAAGAAGGAGAACAAGAAGTTGCTATTGAAGGAAGCAGACTGAAAACTGCATATGCAGAGGCGATGAAACAAAATGCATTAACACCATCTCTCGTGAAGAACGTTTGGGACAATTTGAAAGACGGTTTAGAAATGACTGTTGGTATTTTACCTTCTATATTATCGATTGGTTTTTTAGGACTGATTGTAGCGAACTATACACCATTCATTGATTGGCTTGGCTATATATTCTATCCATTTATTTATATTTTCCCAATTGCTTATCAGGCTGTACTTGCAAAAGCGTCAGCGATTTCTATTGTAGAAATGTTTCTACCATCTTTGTTAGTAACTAAAGCTGCAATGAGTACTAAATTTGTCGTCGGTGTAGTAAGCGTATCAGCCATTATCTTTTTCTCAGCATTAGTGCCATGTATACTAGCAACTGAAATTAAAATACCTGTCTGGAAACTCATCATCATTTGGTTTTTACGCGTGGCGTTGTCGCTATTAATCACCATCCCCGTCGCTTTACTTATTTTTGGATAAAGTTGAAAATAAAATCACTATCATAAACAAACAAAACGAGATGAACCCATTACATTCATTCAGCCACCTAAGATAATTAGGTGCCTTTAATTAATGATGGTCATCTCGTTTTTTTATCGTTATCATTTAATCTTCCATAATTTGAACAAAACGTTTCGTAATTTCTTTTGGTCGTGTTATCGCACCACCAACGACTGAACAATGAACGCCTAAGTCCATCACACGTTTATACATATCCGGTGTAATGACATTACCTTCCGCAATAACTTTTGCATCAACACTTTGTAGTACATCTTTTAAAAATTGGAAGTCATTTTGATAAAGTAATTGTCCTTGCGTATAACTAGTATAGCCATGTAACGTCGTGCCAATATAATCAAAGCCAAGTCGTGCGGCATTTTTAGCTTCTTCAACGGTCGCGATATCAGCCATGATTTCAACGTTCGGTGCATGTGTTCTAATATATGATACTAATTCGTCTAACGTTTCTTTCGGACGTTGCTGTAACGTTGCATCCAATGCAATGACTTCACATTGGCTTTCTATCAGTTCATCAACTTCTTTTGACGTTGCAGTAATGAAAACATCTGAGTGATCATAGTCACGTTTCACAATGCCAATAACTGGTAAATCTACCGTTTCTTTAATTGCTAAAATGTCTTCCTTAGTATTTGCGCGAATACCAACAGCACCACCTTCATACGCAGCTAATGCCATTTTCGACATAATAAAAGATGAATGCAATGGTTCATCTGGTAGTGCCTGACAAGATACTATTAATCCATGTGGTAACATTATTCCTCACTCCATAAGTCGTTTTTTCACGTAAAGTCATTTACAATATATCATTAAGATAATTTTTATCAATGCTTTTTACTATCTTGAAAATATTTTTCATATATAATAGTAATCATTAAGATGAAGGGGTGACACAATGAAATTTGAGAATCGTGTTCAACGTTATCAACATTTATTTACAAAAACTGATAAACGCATCGTCAATTATATAAGACAAAATGGTTATAGCGATGCCTTTTCAACGATTAACTCCTTAGCCCATGCGATTGGTACATCACCAGCAACGATGACACGCTTTAGTCATAAGCTGGATTATGAGAATTTCCAAGATTTAAAATTTAATATTCAACAAGAAATGACAGAGACAGTTATTGAAAATAGCCCAATCATTCAAAGAATTCATAAATATCATCAACAAATCATTCAACAAACTGGTGAATTTATTGATAACGACATTATCCAAACCTTTATCGACAAACTTCAATCAAGTCGGCATATACTCTTTGCTGGACTAGGTAGCTCTGGTTTATCAGCGACTGAATTTTATTATCGTATGATTCGTATGGGGCTAAAAGGTAATGTTACTACCGATTCACATTTAATGAAAATATCGGCATCCCTACTATCTCATTCGGACATGTTTATTGCTATGTCAAATAGTGGTAATACTTCGGAATTAATTTCAGCAGCGGAAGTCGCCAAATCTCATGGTGCATATGTCGTTGCCATCACAAATTTCGAAGGTAGTAAACTTACAGATTGTGCAGATTTAGTACTTTTAACAACGGATCAATCGCGTAATACCGACCATCAATTTATCAACACACAAATTGCGACACTCTTTTTAATCGATATCGTGAGTTATCATTTATTAGAAAATACGAATCTGAGTCAAACTTATCAACATACTAAATCTATTATCCTAGACAACAAATAACTAGTAGTATATTCAAATCCACCTGCAACTGTAGACAATCATCGTGATTGTCCTAACGAGTTGCTAGGTGCTTTTTTAATTTCAATACCAAATACTTTTTTACATTTTTGAGATCTATACGTTCAACCGTCTTCAATTTAATATGCCCGTGGCACACTGTTGGTTGATATAGTTTAGATTGGTCCTAGATAGAGTGTGATGTGTGGAACTAACAACAGCTCTCATCTCTCGTAACGGTTTCAAATTCTATTTTAGAATGACTCCTTCTTTCAACTATCATTGCAAACAGCCATATAATGCTGCATCATTTTTACTCTTAGTCGTTTGTATTGGTGCATAAACATAGTCTTTTGGTAAATAGTGTGCAACTTTCGGCTCGATATATTTAATGAGATTGTCTCCTTGTTCAGATATACCGCCACCAATTAATATAAGCCCTGGATCATACATGACTTGTATTTGGGCAATCCCTTCTGCTACATCTTCTGCCCACTCATTCAATATTTGTTTTGCAATATCATCACCTTCTTCAGCTGCTTCAAACAATACTGGCACATGTGTGCTTCTCGTAAATCCTCCGTCAATCATGCGCTTTTTCAATGCACTCGTTGCAGCACGTTGCTCAAACGTTGTATTTTCAGTTGGACGATACAATAAATACCCAACTTCATTTGCCTTATGAAGCTCACCATTATCAATATGACCTTGATTATTCTTGTACGCACCCCCAATGCCTGTACCAAGCGTCATACAAAAGATCCGTTCTGCTTGATATTGATGTAATTTCAATTCGCCTAGTAATGCAGCGTTTACATCATTTTTTACTTTGACATAAGGAGACAATGATTTTAATAATCGCTTAAAATTAGTACCTTTATAATTCGGAATGGTTGGCCCTGCGTATACAATTTCGCCTTTTTGTTCATCAACAACGCCTGCTGATGAAATACCTATGACAGGTTGGATCAACTGATATTGCTTCATATATCCTGTTACAATCTCATATACTTTGTCAGTAATAAGCTCACTTTTGTTGTCCGGCGTTGGTATTTGTTGATAGTCAAACATATTCAATTGCTTATCAATAACTGCCGATTTAATTTGAGTGCCTCCAATATCGATTGCGATGTAATACACCTTACTCACTCCATTTCTATTGATTTTGAAAAACATTTTCATTAATTATACATAAATATGACTACAATTTTCAAAAAGATATTGTTACATTTTATGATAGCGTTTACAATTATAGCTGTAAACTATATTATCAAATGATTTTTGGAGGGACTTCATAATGAACAAAGATTTAAAAGGTTTATATGCTGCGTTACTCGTTCCTTTTGATGAAAATGGTCAAGTAAATGAACAAGGACTCAAACAAATTGCTCAAAATGCCATTGAAACTGAAGAATTAGACGGTCTTTATGTAAATGGTAGCTCAGGCGAAAACTTTTTATTAAATACAGAGCAGAAGAAGCAAGTTTTCAAAGTTGCCAAAGAGGCAGTTGGGGATAAAGTGAAATTGATTGCTCAAGTAGGTTCGTTAGATTTAAATGAAGCCATTGAACTTGGGAAATATGCCACAGAACTCGGTTATGATGCACTTTCTGCCGTAACACCATTCTACTATCCATTTACTTTTGAAGAAATTAGAGATTACTATTTCGATATTATCGAAGCAACACAGAACAATATGATTATTTATGCAATACCAGATTTAACAGGTGTGAATATTTCTATTGAACAATTCAGCGAGCTATTTAATCACGAAAAAATTGTTGGTGTTAAATATACAGCGCCGAACTTCTTCCTACTCGAACGTATTAGAAAAGCATTCCCAGACAAATTAATCTTATCTGGCTTTGATGAAATGTTAGTTCAAGCTACGATTTCTGGCGTAGATGGTGCAATTGGTTCTACATATAACGTTAATGGTCGCCGTGCTAGAAAAATCTTCGACTTAGCACGACAAGGTCAAATTCAAGAAGCTTACCAACTACAACATGATTCGAACGACATCATCGAAACAGTGTTATCAACGGGGATTTATCCAACATTGAAAGAAATACTACGTCACCGTGGCATTGATGCAGGATTACCGAAAAGACCTTTCAAACCTTTTAACGAAGCACATCGACAAACATTAGATCAACTCATTGCAAAATACGATTTATAGACATCAAAGAATCAATACATTGTAAAGGGGATGTTTCCCATGAAAGAAGTTGGATTTGGCACACTAAACTGGGTTGCCGTTATCATTTATCTACTAGCTATGTTACTCATTGGCGTTTATTTTACCAAGCGCGCGAGTCAAAGTACGAATAGTTTCTTTACTGCAAGTGGTCGCTTGCCATCTTGGGTAGTTGGCTTTTCAATTTATGCTACTACATTAAGTGCAATTACGTTTATGTCGACACCAGAGAAAGCATTTTTAACAGATTGGTCATATATTGCAGGTAACATCGCTATCGTAGCAATTATTCCATTACTTATTTATTTCTATGTCCCTTTCTTTAAAAAGTTAAAGGTAACATCTGCATATGAATATTTAGAAGCTAGATTTGGCCCTAGCATACGTGTCATTGGCTCATTATTATTTGTCGTTTACCATTTAGGGCGTGTTGCAATCGTTATCTACTTACCAACATTAGCAATCACATCTGTATCAGACATGAACCCTTATATCGTTGCATCACTCGTTGGTTTACTATGTATTTTATATACATTTTTAGGTGGATTCGAAGGTGTGGTTTGGAGTGATTTCATTCAAGGCGTCATTTTATTAGGCGGCGCTTTAGTTATCATTATTCTAGGTGTTATGAACATTAAAGGCGGTTTTGGCACTGTCTTTGCAGATGCGATTGAGCACAAAAAATTAATTAGTGCAGACAATTGGAAACTAAATACTGCGGCAGCTGCCATTCCAATTATTTTCCTAGGAAATATTTTCAACAACTTGTATCAATACACAGCGAGTCAAGACGTCGTGCAGCGTTATCAAGCTTCTGATAGTTTAAAAGAAACAAATAAATCGTTATGGACAAATGGTATCCTAGCTTTAATTTCAGCACCCTTATTTTATGGTATGGGTACAATGCTGTATTCATTTTATACACATGAAGCTGTTTTACCAAAAGGCTTCAATACATCATCTGTAGTGCCATATTTCATTTTGACTGAGATGCCACCATTTGTAGCAGGATTACTTATTGCAGCCATTTTCGCCGCTGCACAGTCTACCATTTCATCTAGTTTAAATTCTATATCTGCTTGTATTTCAATCGACATTAAGCAACGCTTCTTCGGAAAAGGTAGCGAGCGACACGAAGTTAACTTTGCACGTTTCATTATCATCATTGCAGGTATTTTCGGTTTTGGAATGTCACTATACTTAATTGCTTCTAATTCAAATGACTTATGGGATTTATTCTTGTTTGTGACTGGATTATTCGGCGTTCCATTGGCTGGTGTATTTGCAGTTGGTATTTTCACTAAACGTACGAATACATTCGGTGTTATTTGTGGATTAATATTGGGTATCATCTTTGCTTACGTCTATAATGGTGTTGGCAAAGGTAACTCACCTTTCTATGTATCTACCATTTCATTTACAGTTGCTTTTGTCTTTGCTTATATACTTAGCTTCATTGTCCCTTCAAAACATAAAAAAGATATAACGGGATTAACAATTTTTGAAAAAGATAAACCATCAACATACATTTCAAAAACGGCTACGAAAAAGTAGATTGTTATGATAAAACCCCGTCACTAAGTTATGATGCGCTGTTGCGCCAACTTGGTGACGGGGTTTAGCTTTGCCATGAATTTAATTTAGATACTTCGATTAATTTACAATACTAAGCCAATAATTGATCCTGAAATGATTGAAGCTAGAGTTGAACCAAGTAGCAACCTCATTGCAAAGGATGCAACTTTTTCTCCTTGCTTATCACTAATTCCTTTAATTGAACCAACGATGATACCAACAGTACCGAAATTAGCAAAACTCACTAAGTAAACTGAGATAATACCTTGTGTTCTAGCTGATACGTCACCCAAAACATTTTTAAAATCTAGCATTGCTACAAACTCATTGGTAATTAATTTTGTAGCCATTAAAGAGCCAGCTGGAACAGCTTCACTCCATGGAATCCCCATTAAGAATGCGATTGGTGCAAACACATAGCCAATAAGCTGTTTAAAGTTCAAACCAACACTACCAAACATGATATTAATTGCTTCCATTAATGAAATAAATGCTAACAACATTACGGCTACTACAACAGCGATTTTAAACCCATCCATCGCACTATCACCAATCATTTGGAAAAAGGCAACTTTCTTAGGCTTTCCTGTTTTTCCATTCACTGATTTCGTTTCCGTTGATTTAGTTAAATTATCAATTTCAACATCAGTATCATCAGATTTATAGGGATTGATTACACTAGCGATAATAAGCGCACTAAAAATATTTAACATTACAGCTGTAACTACGAACTTGGGCTCAATCATCTGCATATATGAACCCAACATTGCCATACTAACAGCACTCATACCAGACGTCGCAATTGTATATAATTTCGCTCTAGATAATCTTGGAATAATATCTTTTATTGTTAAATATACTTCTGGTTGCCCAAACATTGCTGTTGAAATAGCAAAGTAACTTTCTAAGCGCCCCATTCTAGTTATTTTATTAATAGCGATACCTACATATTTGATAATAAATGGTAATACTTTAATATAATTAAAAATGCCTATTAATACAGAAATGAACACTAATGGCAGCAACACATTTAAAAAGAACGTAAAGCCATTTTTATTTTGTATATCTCCAAAAACAAAGTTTATACCTGCTTTACTAACATTTATTAACCCTTCAAAAAATGAGCCTAATGCAGTTAAGATTGTTAAACCAATCGTTGTGTTCATCATAAATAACACAATCAACACTTGAATAAATATCATTATTAACGTCTTTTTGAAGTCTATGTTTTTACGATCAAAGCTGAATAAAAACGCTACAAATAATGCAAATGCTACCCCTGTGATAGCGAATAAAATAGACATGTATCATCACCTACAATAATTTATTAACAGCGACAGCAATTTTAGCACCCAACGCCGCATTGTTTTCAACAAGTTTTATATTTGCTGCTAAACTTTTACCATTCGTTTTTTCTACAATTTTCCCTAACAAGAACGGTGTAGCGTCCTTACCTTTAATACCTTGATTTTCCGCTTCAACAACAGCTTCATTTATGATTGCCTCAATATATGCTTTTGATAAGGCATGCTCATATGGAATTGGATTAGCAACAACAATGCCACCTTCAAGATTTAACTGCTGTTTTGTTAAATGAATGTCAGCAAGTCGTTCTGGCGTTTCAACCGAACTTGTTAACTTAACACCGCTTTCGCGAGTGAAGAATGCTGGCAATTCATTCGTTTGATATCCAATAACTGGAACGCCTTTTGTTTCTAAATACTCCATCGTCTTAGGTAAGTCTAAAATTGATTTGGCACCTGCACAGATAACAGTGACATTTGTTTTAGACAGTTCTTCTAAGTCTGCTGAAATGTCCATCGTATGTTCTGCACCTTTATGGACGCCCCCAATACCTCCTGTAACAAAAAATTGAATACCAGCCATTGCAGCACATATCATCGTCGTCGCTACAGTAGTAGCACCAACACACTTCATCGCAACAACTTCTGCTAAATCCCTTCTAGATACTTTAGCAACGTCTTTACTAGTTGCCAGTATTTCTAAATCTTCGCTTTCTAAACCAATTTTAATTTTGCCATCTATAATGGCTATGGTTGCTGGAATGACACCATTATTCCTGATAATTTGCTCTACTGTTGTTGCCATTTCAACATTTTGTGGGTACGGCATACCATGCGAAATAATTGTTGATTCTAATGCTACAATCGGTTGATTGTTCTCCCGTGCTTGCTGAACTTCTCGAGAATACTCAATATACTTTTGAAAATTTGTCATTTTTATAATCCTCCATATCGTGATAAAGTTGCTGTTGATCTAGGTTTTGCCTAACTGTATATTTCGTTTCTATCGTTTTCTTTGCGTTAACCATACCAGCAATTAATATATCTTCAGTAGACATCCCATTTAACCAGCTATATACTACTGCAGCACAGAATGAATCGCCTGCACCTGTAACATCTTTCACACTATTTGATGGCATAACTGACTTGATGATTTCTTCCTCACCACTTCGATAAATGAGTTCTTTCACGCCATTTGTCACAATAACATTTTTAACACCTAAATCATTCCAGCGTTTAGCAGCTATTTTTAAATCATCAGTAGATTCTATTTTTAAATTTAAGTATGTTTCTGTTTCATCTTTATTCGTGATAATCCAATCAATAGCATGTAATGAATCAGGCATATTTTTCATTTTTGGGGAAGAAACCGTGGTGATAACTAATTTGATTTGATGTTTCGTGGTATAGGCACATAAGAAGTTTAATGCCTCTTTGCCTAAATTCAAATCGACAATAATGCACTTAGCCTTTTTCAATAAGTGTGAACGCTTAATTAAAAATTCAGGCGTAATGTAGTCAAACACTTCCATATCTGCTAAGCCATATGTCATGTCGCCTTCTTTACTAATTAAAGCTGTATATGAACCTGTACTCGCATTTTCAAATTGTTGAACATGATCCAAATTCATAAATGGTGTGGACAATCGTTTAATCATTTCCCATTCACTATCTTGTCCACTAGCAGATAAAAAAGCGACCGTTTCGCCAAGCCTACCTAAGTTCTCAGCAATATTTCTTGCTACGCCACCAATAGAGCGTGTTGACGTTACAGGATTTGATGTTTCTGCAACTAAATCTTTATGCACATAAAACTTACGATCTACATTCGCTGCGCCAATACAAACAATAGGATAATCTTCATTTAAAACATATGCCTTTCCCATAACATATTCCTTTTGTATTAATCCTGAAATAATGTTTGCTACGCTGGGTCTAGATAATCCAATTGCCTCAGCAAGTTCACGTTGTGAAATAAACGGATTATCTTTAATTCTTTTTAAAATTTCTTTCTCAGAATCGCTCATAACATCCCTCCTCATATTGACTTAAAATACTTGAATCAGTGAATTTACAAAAATATCGTAGCATGCTGTTATTTCTGTTGTAAACGCTTACATTTGCCGTTATATCAATGATATTTGTTTATAAAATACGCATAATTTCGTAAAAAGTAAGTTCATTCCATCGTGTAAAAGGTACTTGAGAAAATGATAAATGTTTATACAGTATGATATTTGTCGACAATAAATTATGACATTTTTATGTCTTATATTTTTCTATAAAAAAACGTGACTCATTATCGATTTTTTCATCGACTGAATCACGTTACTATGTTTTATTTGTTTTTACTATTCAATATGATGATGCTATGCGTCAACTGCACCTCGATTAATCATGTCTTGCTTAGTAACAATTGGATATTTTTTAAATACGATTGAACCAAGATAACCTGTAAGCGCACCTACAATCGCCATTACTACACCATAAATTACAATAGTCATTGGATGATTAAATCCAAACATTACTAAAAATCCTGCAATCGGTGTAGCTGTACCTGTCGCATCGTTAATTAAACCTGACATAGCAATAATTAAACCAGCAATCGCACCACCAAAGAAATTTGTAATATAGATTGGAATTGGATTGGCTGATACAATATCTGCTTGTGATAAAGGTTCAATACTTACTGCAATCGTAGACTTACGATCACCTAATTTTAAGCGATGGAATAGCGTCCCATTCATAAATGCCGAACTAAATGCTGCCATGGCACCAATAGCCATAGGTACACCCGTTAAACCTAATAATGCTGTCAATGCCATTGAACTCAATGGCGCTGTGCCGACAACCGTGATAATACCACCTAAAATGATACCCATGATAATTGGATTCGTATTCGTACTACTTTGGATAATATCACCAATTCGAATCAATGTACTATTCACTACTGGCGTTAATAATACTGCAATAAGACGAGCTAATGGCGCTAAGATGACAATCGATCCAATTAAGTCGACACCATCCGGCACATATTTCTCTGTATATTTCATCACATATCCAATCATATAACCCGCAAAGAAACCTGGTAATAAATCCATACCACCGCACGCGGCTGCTATAACTAATGCATATACTGGTGATACACCGATAGCTAATGCTGTTAATCCAGCGGCAGCGACACCACCTAGACCTCCCGCAGCGTCTCCTAGCTCTTCTAAAAATTTAATACCGAATACTTCGCCACCAACATATTTATTAAATGCTTCCACTAAAAATGTTGCGATTGCTGCATTAGCTAATGCTCCCATGGCACGCATACCATTAGGTGCTTTATATGTAAATAATGTAAAAATCACTAAGACCAAAAATAAAAATAAAGTACCTATCATTAAATCCATAACCATTGACCCCCATTACGATAATTTTATATTCAATCCCCATATTTAAATATTGAATACTTAGAGGCCATTTTACTACAAAAAATATTATATTTCACGGAATATTTCTAATTTTCGATAATAATTATTATTAATTGAATGTGAAAGTTTATTCAAATAATACATAAACATAAAAATACAGGCACATGATGTACCGGCTTAATAAAACTATTCTACTGTTTCATTTTCAAGATTAAGGACGCCATCTTTCATATGATATGAACGATCACAATATGCTTTAAGTCGTTCATCATGTGTAACAATAATACATGCTTTCTTTCTTTTTTTGGCTTGATCACGTAGAATTTTAATGACTTCAATCGCATTTTCAGTATCTAACGCCGCGGTAGGTTCATCCGCTAAAATAATCGACGGATTCGTATATAACGCTTTGGCTATCGCCACACGTTGTTTCTGACCACCTGAAATTTCTGAAGGTAACTTATTAAGCAATGAAGTTAGACCTAATTGTGACATAAGTTGCTGATAGTCTTCATTAGACATAACATTCTTATTTTTCTTTTTCAATAATGTAAATTGTTGCTTTACCGTTAAAAATGGTACAAGGTTTGTAGCTTGTAAAATAAAACCTATTTCAGACATTCTAACTTTTGCCAATGCTTTTTGCTTCATTGTCGTAATATCTTGGTTATTGATTAAAATGTGCCCAGATGTCGGCGTTTGTAAAGCACCTGCCATAGTTAGAAATGTACTTTTACCAGAGCCAGAAGGTCCAACCAATGCTATAATATCACCTTTATTTATCTCAAAATTTGTATCTTTAACCGCTTCAATGTTACGATTCCCATCTTTAAATGACTTTGTTACATTTTCAAATTTCAACATTTGCTACACCTCCTACCCAATCGCCTTTAACGGATCTATTTTTCTAATTGTTAAAATGGAGAATAAACTTCCTAATACAGAGACAATCATTAACACAATTGCAAATACGAGTAATGTTAGTACATCGAATTTGACAGGTACTGCATCAGGTAAAAATGCACCTGTAACGCCTGTTAACAGTAAGCCAAATGCCGTACCAAATAATGCTAATATGAGCGTCTGCGAAATAACTACGTTCGCTAAATAGCCATTCGTAAATCCTTGAGCCTTTAATATGCCAAATAAACTTGTTTTTTGTAATGTCATGACATATAAGAAAATGCCTATAACTGTAGCTGAAATGACAAATAAGAATGAAATCATAAAGTTTAATGTTAAGTTCTGTGGTTTATAACCTGGTAAATTTTCAATAAAGTCATTAATACTTACCGCTTCAAGCTCTTGGTTTAATTTTTTGTCTTTCCAATTTGTATCACGTACAACAACTGCATTAATTTTATCTCCAGTCAATCTAGGATTGATTTTGGCAATGGTAGCGTCATTCGTGAAAATGACTGGTGACGCATTATATTTTGCACTTTCTGTAAAACCTACAATATGCAATTTTTCATCTGATTGAGATAGTGATAATGTGTCGCCAATTTTAAATCCTTTATTTTTAAGTGTTTCATCAGCTAACACTTCATTATCTTTAGTCGCTTTATGCCCTTCTATTAAACTCGGAACTAAAAATGATGACTTTTCAACACCGAACACTAAAACATTGTCTTTTTGATGGCCATTAGACACAATTTCCCCTGTTTGCTTCAATGTAGCTTGTTTCTTGTATTTATTTTCAATATCTTTCTTGTTAAAAACAGATTGTTGCACAGTTTGATTGGCATCTTTATTTAGAACAATGGCATCTGCTTGCCACTTATCAATGCCTTCTTTATTCATATTGATAAGACCATTCGCCAATCCAGATAATAAAAATAGCAAGTAACTAATCATCGTTAACACACCAATAATTAGTCCAAACTTCAATTTGTTGCGCCGTATTTCATTCCAAGCTAAAAACATGCATTTCTCTCCCTACTACTATGATTTAAACATTGTTTATATTCTTAGATGCACGTACGTCGTGTTGCGCTCTGTAATGTTATACATACACTTATCCTTCATTATACCCGAACTTTTTATATTAAAAGCAAATTTATGGAAAATGCAATTAATTGTCTATTATTTTTGTACGGTACATTTAAAATTAAGGATCAATTTAAAAACGCCTACATATACCTTTAAGTACATGTAGACGTCCAATTCATATATTATTTAACTTCGCCTGTTTTAGGATCGAATTGCTTAATAGCATTTTTACGTAATTTATCTTTTGCTTTGTCACTTGCTTTATAGTTATTGTTGTAAATCGTAGCTTCCCAACTACCATACATTGGGTTAGGGAAAATGATATATTTCTTACCGAAATCGTCTTTATGTTTTTCAATTAATGCTTCACGAGATTCAGCTGTAGCTTCTTTTGGATCTGTAAAGTCTAATAAATTATCTCCAAATAGCATGACAAGTTTATGATCCTTTTGAACCATTTGTCTGCGTGATTCTTTACTCTTATCATCTTTACCTTTTAGTAAAATATGACTCTTCTTAGCTTGAGGGATACCTTGTTGTTTTAAGTTCTTTTGTGTTGCCTTTAAATCTTTTTCTTTATCTCTATCAGAAATATAGTAGATATCGACACCTTTTTTGTCAGCATATTTCAAGAATTCTTTTGCGCCATAGACAGGTTTAGCTTTAGCAGCTTGTACCCATTCATGCCAACCTTCTGGGAAAGGTTTATTATGTATTGATGCATAGCCTTGATATGGAGAATTATCTAAAACTGTTTCATCTAAATCCAAAGCAATAGCTAACTTATGTTTACCTTTATTCTTTTTAATCTCTTTATCTAACTGTGTCTTTGCACTGTTATAACCTTGTAAATATAATGCTTTTGCTTCAGCTGAATTTTGATACCAAGCCACTGCCATAATATTTTGATTACCAAGATTCGCCTTTTGTGATGCTGGTATAGAAGCTTGTTGTGTTTGTTGAACTTCAGCAGAACTTTTGGCAAACGCTGTAGAATTTGTCGTTTGTGGTGCCGAAACTGTAACCGCTACCGATAATGATGCTATTGCAATATACTTTGAAATTTTATTCATCTTATCACCTCATGATTAATATTTAAAATACAGTTAAAATTATAAATGCATTTATTTAATATTGCTATACTATGAAAAGATATTTAATATTATTTCTTGAAAAGCTAACAAATATGTGAACATTTCATATAAGCATGATTTAATGGGAGACCTATCACATGAGAGAGATTTGTGATTTATCACGTAATAAACTTAAATTCATTTGAGTGACTAGGCCTTCCTATCAGACATATTCACTCATCCACGTATCATTATGTGTACAGTGTGCTATCTCTTATTTACCTATTGGAACAACCATAAACTCATCCATAGTTTACCTTTTATAAATAGCAGTCCTCACTCATACAATTTCTCATAAAAATCACAACGCTCCAACGTATTTCCAACTTACTTTCACCTATTTTAATTCATAAAAACGACACTTTAATTGTCATTATCCAATAATAGCAAGACGTTATTATTGCAATCTTTTTTATAAAATAATAGAATCATAGTATTGTCATTTAAAGATAAAGTAAGAACGTTTTTATTTTTCAGATTTTTTAAATTATTATGAATATCTAGTTTTAGGAAGGAAATTACATTGAAAAAACAAGTTATTATTTCGGGCCTCATGTTATTTTCACTATTTTTTGGAGCCGGAAATTTAATATTCCCGCCCATGCTTGGCCATACAGCAGGTCAAAATATGTGGATTGGTATGTTAGGCTTTGCCCTTACAGGCATATTACTCCCCTTTATTACTGTTATTGTTGTTGCATTTTATGATGAAGGTGTTGAAAGTGTAGGCAATCGTATACATCCATGGTTCGGGTTTATTTTTGCTGTCGTGATTTACATGTCTATCGGAGCATTTTACGGTATTCCACGTGCTGCAAATGTCGCGTACGAAATTGGTACAAGACACATTTTACCTGTGCACAACCAATGGACTTTAATTATATTCGCAGCAGTCTTTTTTGCCATCGTTTACTGGATTAGTTTAAATCCATCGAAAATCGTTGATAATTTAGGTAAATTATTAACACCATTATTACTATTAATGGTCGCTCTATTAAGTATTGCTGTCATTTTCAATCCTGAATCTGCACTAAGTGCACCTAAGGATAAATATATAACACATCCTTTCATTTCAGGAAGTTTGGAAGGCTATTTTACAATGGATCTTGTTGCTGCGTTAGCTTTTTCCGTAGTCATTGTCAATGGCTATAAGTTTAAAGGCCTCACAGATCGCATGAAAATTTTAAAATATGTCTGCTTTTCAGGTCTTATTGCAGCCATATTACTTGGAATGATTTACTTTGCACTTGCATACGTTGGGGCATCAACAGCTCCAGGAAACTTTAAAGATGGTACAGATATATTGACGTACAACTCATTACGAGTATTTGGTTCGTTCGGTAACCTCGTATTTGGAATGACGGTTATCCTTGCATGCCTAACAACATGTATAGGACTCGTCAATGCTTGCGCCACATTTACTAAGAAACACGTACCTAAGTTTTCTTATAAAATATTCGCACTTATTTTCTCTATCATAGGGTTCTTATTTACAACACTTGGTTTAGAAATGATTTTAAAAATTGCTGTCCCATTATTGACTTTAATATATCCCGTGTCGATTGCACTTGTACTCATATCATTTGCTAACATGTTTAGCACATTCAGATTCAGTTGGGCCTATCGACTCGCAACTGTTATTACATTGATTATTTCAATTTTACAAATACTAAATAGTTTCAACTTATTACACGGTGTTATTTTGAAATGGTTTATGATGTTACCTTTAGCAGATATCGATTTAGCTTGGCTTGTACCATTCATGCTCTTTGCTATTATCGGTTTCATCATCGATGTATTGATACGCCGCCCGAAACAAACGACAACTTAATAGACGCATAATCTCCTAGTAATGATCGTCGCATCATTACTAGGTTTTTTTGTATGAAAATCTGTATTTATTCATTGATACTAACTGACGATTAATTATTTTAAAATAAATAATTTGTTAAAAAATCCTAGCTGTTATTCAAAAATATTAGTTTTTAAAATTAATTTTGTGAAATTATTCACAAATAAAGCGATTCATAGTATACTCTGATTAACAAATGAAAAGCGAGGATGTCATTGTGAAGGAGAAACATATTAAATGGGATAAGATTTTTTATGGGGACGACTGGGTAAATAACGTAGTCGAAACGATAAGAACGAAAGATATATTACAAAGCGTTTATTTAAAACGTTATTTATTACGCGCTATGATGGCAGGATTTATTATCGGGATTATTACGGTCTTCGTATTATCAGTTAAAGCAACACACGAACCAGATTTACCGCCAGGCATTGTGAATATGGCCAGCGCCATTACATTCAGTTTTGCGTTAGTACTCATTTTATTTACAAACTCCGAACTACTAACCAGTAACTTCATGTACTTTACTGTAGGCCTGTATTATAAAGTAATTAAACCGACTAGAGTATTGAAAATATTTTTATTGTGCTTTGCAGGAAATATTTTAGGTGCTGCTATTTTATTTAGTTTCATGCGTTTTTCAAATGTAATGACGCCAGATATGTTAAATCAGTTATCAGCAGTTATAGAGCATAAAACGTTGTCTACTGGTTTTGTAAGTATATTAATGAAAGCGATATTCGCCAATTTCTTTATCAATATTTCATTAGTTATTGCCATGCAAATTGACGATGTACTCGCAAAAATGTTTGTCATGATGTTCGGTGTTACCATATTCGCCTTTATGGGTTATGAACACGTAGTTTACAACAGTTGCTTATTTATGGGTGGTTTAATTTATCAAGTTGATACATTGCACTTCATACCAGCTATTTCGAATATCGCTGCGGCTTTTATCGGTAACTATATTGGAGGCGGACTCATTATAGGTTTATTCTATGCTTACTTGAATGATCATCATCAATTTTATAAAAATAATTAACTATATTTGAACAATGCGTTAGTCGATGCCTTTAATATTTAGAAGTGCATTGTCTAACGTATTTTTTTAAGTTCGTCAATGATTTTTATCCGATGCTATGAGCATTATCAAATACAAAATGCTCTCTTAAAAGCAGTTATTGACTGAAAATCTACTTCTAAGAGAGCACTTTATTTAATCGGTTAATTTATTAAAAACTAACAGAAATATAATTACTTAAGAAATCTTGAAATTTCAATATACGATGTTTATGATAAGTCGCTTATTTCATCTTTAGGCTTGTTATTAGTAAGGAGTTTAATACCACTGACTAACCATAAAGCAAATGTAATTATGTTACCACTTATTACAGCTCCAATAATCAACAATATACCACTCATTTTTTTGTTTTTAGATGCTTTAAACATACCGATTGCACCTAAAATAATTGAAATGATTCCAAATATGAATAGGGATAAGAATAATACAGTGAAAATTGCTGCTGCTGTTTCTGCATCAACTGGGTCAACCTCACCATTAACTGTTGTTGACACATCTGTAGTCATTACACCTGATGCTGCTAAAACCATCAATAGTAAACTAAATACCGTTGCTAAACCCTGAATCACAATTCCTATTATTGTCATTATTTTGATCGATTTTTCCATTGCCTTACTCCTTTATTATTATTTACAAACTTACGTTTGTGTTCTTATATATAAATGTTTAAATTTATATCGTGTTTATTTTAAAAATTATTGTCGCTAAAGCTCATTTATTTTTTGAAGCTGGTTAAAAGTTTTAAAGAAAGCATACGTTAATCTTTTTCCACTTCTACATTTTCATCTTCATAATCTGCTTTATGGTCTTTCATATACTTAATTGGGTCTATTTCTCTATTGATTTCTGCCTTACCATCTTTTATTTCATATGCGAAATAATACATTTTTTCACGATCTTTATATAATTGAATACCAATAACAATGACTTTACCATCTTTATAAACATGTGTATTACTGTCTTCTTGTTTAATGTCTGTTTTAATAGTGTTTTGTACTTTCGAGGCAATTTTATTCATTTGATTCTGTTCTTTGTACACTTTATCAATATCTTTTTGATACTTTTCACCTTTATTAGAACAACCTGCCAATATAATTGCTAACATTAAAAATACTACCAATATTCTTTTCATCATTTTTCTCCTTAGATGGCTGTCATTTTCCACACACTACAATACTGATAATATGCTTTATCATTGTGATGTTTGAACAATGTTTTGCCAATTGTTATCAACTTAAAATTCGTTTAAATGTTTGACGCAAGATTTTGATTAATTATGATATTAAAGTCTTCTTAATATAAACATCTATTTCAGTGTTAATTTACAACTATCTACTGAAAATTATGTCATCATAATAAATTATGCAATAACTATTTGATACCTTTACATTGCTATGTATCTCTAAAAATTGCCTCCCACACATTTATTTCATAACCAAATATTTAACTATTTATAATTATAGTAAAAAACATTTTAATAGTATATACTTTTCTCATATTTTTTTGATATAAATTTTAAAAAATAAGTCGATGTACATCAACTTTATAAAATACACTACAATAACCTTTTCAATTAATGACAATTTTAAATTTATATCGTAATTTGTTAATTTGTTGAACTCATTTATCCATGATGTATGGATACCGATAAACTAATTGACTTTTTAAGTTGCAAATAATCTTATCGTTTACCTTCTTCTTTGAGTCAAATGTAAAACAAGGTTGGTTTTGCACAGCCTTTTATAACATGTCTGCTACTCTTGCTCTTTAACATACTTCTCTACTGCTCGAATTTCTTCCATTTCATATTCCATATCTGGTAAAATACCAAATTTTTTGTACATATAGTAGTTTTCCTTTCCTGATGGGCCAAAACCTAATTTAATCCAATCTATATAATCAAATGATACTTTTAAATTTCCCTCTCTTGTAAAGTCAAATTCACATGATGTCCATGGGTCAAGACCTTCTTCTTTAAAAGTTTCTCTTAACTCATCAAACATTCGATAAACTTTAAACCATGAATTCTTAAAAATATCTTTTGATACATTGCAATCTTTAGGAATATCTGAATAATAATTCAAATCTTCACTTCCTGGTTTAGTATAATTAAAAACAACCTCTCCACCTTCATCATCTACGTAGGCAATTGTATATACTTTTTCCCATTCTACAGGTATCATGCTGCTAATCTTATTCGCAATTTCATTGTACATTTGACTTAGTTTTTCTTCGAAAGTCATATTATCTCCCCTATAGTTCAGCTTCATCTTGCTCTTTAATATATTGATCGATTTCTTTAATTTCTTCCATTTCATATTTCATTTCTGGTATAACTCCAAATTTTTTGTACATATAATAATTTTCACGGCCTAATTGATCAAACTCTGTATTTATCCAATCTATATAATCAAATGAAACTTTTAATTTACCTTCGCTTGTAAAGTCAAATTCACATGATGTCCATGGTTCAAGTCCTTCTTCTTTAAATGCATTTCTTAACTTCTTAAACAATCTATATAAATCCGTCCACAAATCATAAAATACTTTTTCAGAGACATTATACTCTCTAGGGATATATGTGTAATAATTCAATTCATCGCTACCTGGTTTAGTATAATTAAAAACGACCTCTCCACCTTCATCATCTACATAAGCAATTGTATATACTTTTTCCCACTCTACTGGTATCATTCCACTGATTTCATTTGCAATTTCATTGTACATTTGACTTAGTTTTTCTTCGAAAGTCATATTATCGCCCCTATAGTTCAGCTTCATCTTGCTCTTTAACATAATCTTTTATTTTTTTTACCCAATTTATGGCATATTCTTTTTCAGGCCAAATTCCAAATTTTTTATACATGTAATAATGTTCTCTTCCCATTTGTCCAAACTCTGAATTCGCCCAATCAATATAATCAAATGAAACATTCAATTTGCCGTCTCTTGTAAAGTCAAATTCACATGATGTCCATGGTTCAAGTCCTTCTTCTTTAAATAAATCTCTTAATTCCTCAAACAAATCATATAAATCCATCCATAAATCATCAAATACTTGCACAGAGATGTTATACTCCTTAGGTATATCGGTGTAATAATTCAAGTCATCACTACCTGGTTTAGTATAATTAAAGAATACTTCACCTCCTCCATCATCTATATAAGCCATTGTATATACTTTTTCCCACTCTACCGGTATCATACTGCTAATCTCATTCGCAATCTCATTATATAATTTGCTTATTTTCTCTTCGAAAGTCATGTTATCTCCCCTATATTTCAGCTTCATCTTGCTCTTTAATATATTGATCGATTTCTTTAATTTCTTCCATTTCATATTTCATTTCTGGTATAACTCCAAATTTTTTGTACATATAATAATTTTCACGGCCTAATTGATCAAACTCTGTATTTATCCAATCTATATAATCAAATGAAACTTTTAATTTACCTTCGCTTGTAAAGTCAAATTCACATGATGTCCATGGTTCAAGTCCTTCTTCTTTAAATAAATCTCTTAATTCCTCAAACAAATCATATAAATCCATCCATAAATCATCAAATACTTGCACAGAGATGTTATACTCCTTAGGTATATCGGTGTAATAATTCAAGTCATCACTACCTGGTTTAGTATAATTAAAGAATACTTCACCTCCTCCATCATCTATATAAGCCATTGTATATACTTTTTCCCACTCTACCGGTATCATACTGCTAATCTCATTCGCAATCTCATTATATAATTTGCTTATTTTCTCTTCGAAAGTCATGTTATCACCTCTATTGTTCAGCTTCTTCTTGCTCTTTAATATATTGTTCGATTTCTTTAACTTCTTCCATTTCATATTCCATTTCTGGTATAACCCCAAATTTTTTGTACATATAATAATTTTGACGGCCCAATTGATCAAACTCTGTATTTATCCAATCTATATAATCAAAAGATACATTCAATTTGCCATCTCTTGTAAAGTCAAATTCGCATGATGTCCATGGTTCAAGACCTTCTTCTTTAAAAGTTTCTCTTAACTCATCAAACATTCGATAAACTTTAAACCATGAATTCTTAAAAATATCTTTTGATACATTGCAATCTTTAGGTATGTCTGAATAATAATTTAATTCATCACTACCTGGTTTAGTATAATTAAAAATGACTTCTCCAGCTTGATCAGTTACATAAGCTATTGTAAATACTTGCTCCCATTCTACTGGTATCATCCCACTAATCTCATTCGCAATCTCGTTATACATTTGACTTAATTTTTCTTCGAAAGTCATATTATCTCCCCTATAGTTCAGTTTCTTCTTGTTCTTTAATATATTGCTCGATTTCTTTAACTTTATTAATTTCATATTCCGTTTCTGGTAAAACACCAAACTTTTTATACATATAGTAGTTTTCCTTTCCTGATGGACCAAAACTTAATTTAATCCAATCTATATAATCAAACGATACTTTCAAATTACCCTCTCTTGTAAAGTCAAATTCGCATGATGTCCATGGTTCAAGACCTTCTTCTTTAAATGCATTTCTTAACTTCTTAAACAATCTATATAAATCCGTCCACAAATCATAAAATACTTTTTCAGAGACATTATACTCTCTAGGGATATATGTGTAATAATTCAATTCATCGCTACCTGGTTTAGTATAATTAAAAACGACCTCTCCACCTTCATCATCTACATAAGCAATTGTATATACTTTTTCCCACTCTACTGGTATCATTCCACTGATTTCATTTGCAATTTCATTGTACATTTGACTTAGTTTTTCTTCGAAAGTCATATTATTTCCCCCCTATAGTTCAGCTTCATCTTGCTCTTTAATATATTGCTCGATTTCTTTAATTTCTTCCATTTCATATTCCATTTCTGGTATAACCCCAAATTTTTTATACATATAGTAATTTTCTCTAGCTAACGGACCTAAACTTAATTTAATCCAATCAATATAATCAAAAGATACGTTTAATTTACCATCTCTTGTAAAGTCAAATTCGCATGATGTCCATGGTTCATGTCCTTCTGTTTTAAATAAATTCCTTAAATTCTTAAACAAGTAATACAGATTCATCCATAAATCATCAAATATTTCTTCCGAAACATTATAATCTCTAGATATATTCGTGTAATAATTCAATTCATCGCTACCTGGTTTAGTATAATTAAAAACGACCTCTCCACCTCTATCATTTACATAGGCTATCGTATATACTTTTTCCCACTCTACTGGTATCATCCCACTAATCTCATTCGCAATCTTGTTGTATATTTCACTTAGTTTTTCTTCGAAAGTCATGTTATCTCCCCTATATTTCAGCTTCTTCTTGCTCTTTAATATATTGTTCGATTTCTTTAACTTTATTAATTTCATATTCCGTTTCTGGTAAAATTCCAAATTTTCTATACTTATAGTAATTTTGTCGACCTATTTGACCAAATTCTGAATTTATCCAATCTATATAATCAAATGAAACTTTTAATTTACCTTCTCTTGTAAAGTCAAATTCGCATGATGTCCATGGTTCTAGTCCTTCTTCTTTAAATAAATTTCTTAATTCCTCAAACAAATCATATAAATCCATCCATAAATCATCAAATACTTGCACAGAGATGTTATACTCCTTAGGTATATCGGTGTAATAATTCAAGTCATCACTACCTGGTTTAGTATAATTAAAGAATACTTCACCTCCTCCATCATCTATATAAGCCATTGTATATACCTTTTCCCATTCTACTGGTATCATGCTACTAATTTTATTCGCAATCTCGTTGTACATTTGACTTAACTTCTCTTCGAAAGTCATATTATCTCCCCTATGTGTTCGAAATATCTCTTGATTAAACTATTAATTTATTCTCTACACTTATTTCCGTTAAATAAAAAGCATTAAACAACACCCAAATGTCGCTTAATGCTTCTTCAAATTCGTTTTACTTATCTTAAACCTAAATATGCTAATAAATTTAAAACAAAAACAATTATTGTTACGATAATTGCAATTTTCAATAACTTCGAACCTTTTTCTGCATCGTATTTTTTGTAATTAATACTACAAACAATACTTCCAATACCAAATAGCGGTGTAACTACTGTTAATACAATAAATACCCATGTTGCAATTTTTAAGCCATTGCCTTGTTTTTGGTTTTCCATCTCATTAACTCCTACTCATTATTTTGTCTTTCAATTTATTTAACTATTTATAATTATAGTAAAAAAGATA
>OBXL01000037.1_pt1 | contig 117665 bp, 102 predicted proteins | sample 1476591 | NCBI WGS metagenome assembly OBXL01 (sample SAMEA2580155, study PRJEB22360) | human gut metagenome | biome: human gut; feature: human-associated habitat; material: faeces | place: Denmark | collected 2008/2010 | reverse complement strand
CGAAGGCAACATCAAAGGACCTAAAGGGGACAAAGGTGAACAAGGTCTTCAAGGTGAACGTGGTCAAGACGGAGCTCAAGGTTTACCAGGTCGTGATGGACGTGACGGCGCAGCAGGTCGTGACGGACGTGATGGTCGCGACGGTAAAGATGTCTTAAACGGAAAAGTTAACCCAGAAGCAAATCAAGGTAAAGACGGTGATAAATACGTTAATACCGAAACAGGTGACGTCTTCGTTAAGAATAACGGCACATGGGGCAACGAAGGCAACATCAAAGGACCTAAAGGGGACAAAGGTGAACAAGGTCTTCAAGGTCGCGACGGTAAAGACGGAGCTCAAGGTTTACCAGGCCGTGATGGACGTGACGGTGCGCAAGGACGTGACGGACGTGATGGTCGCGACGGTAAAGATGTCTTGAACGGCAAAGTTAACCCAGAAGCAAACCAAGGTAAAGACGGCGATAAATACGTTAATACTGAAACAGGTGATGTCTACGTTAAGAACAATGGAAATTGGGACAAAGAAGGCAACATCAAAGGACCTAAGGGTGACAAAGGTGAACAAGGTCTTCAAGGTCGTGATGGACGTGAAGGGATCCAAGGACCAGCTGGACGCGACGGACGTGATGGCGCAGCAGGTCGTGATGGACGCGATGGTAAAGACGTATTGAACGGCAAAGTTGATCCAACTACAGAAGGTAAAGACGGCGATAAATACGTCAATACTGAAACTGGTGATGTCTTCGTTAAGAATAACGACACATGGGACAAAGCAGGCAACATCAAAGGACCTAAGGGTGATAAAGGTGCAGAAGGTGCGCAAGGCCTTCAAGGTGAGAAAGGTGAAACTGGTGCTCCTGGCGAAAAAGGTGACAAGGGAGATACTCCTGAAGTTACAACTGCTCGTGGAAAAGATGGCCACAGTACTGACATTACATTTACACTTCCTGGAAAAGAGCCTGTTGTAGCTAACATTAAAGATGGTAAAGATGGCCGTACACCAACAATTGACTTAAATGCATTAGCAGAAGCAGCAAGAAGAGCAGCAGGTGCTGTATCAGCTGCAAATCCACAACCTTCTACGTCAACAAGAAGTGCAAGACGAGCAAGAAGTGTAGGAGCTAATCCAGATGAGGTAACTTCATCAGCTCAACCAGCAACTACAGACTCAACAGGTTCACAACCAGCAACTGCAGATTCACAACCAGATGGTACTCGTATTACAGCATACTATGATAATAATGGTAACGGTAAATACGATGAAGGTATAGATGAGTTAATTGGTACAAGTGATATCTTGAATGGTACAAATGGACGTAATGGTACAAATGGAGCTTCTGGAGCAGACGGACGTAACGGTAAGGAACTATTAAGTGGTCCTACACAACCAACAGCAAATGATGGTAAAGATGGCGACACTTACATCGATTCTAATACAGGTGATGTTCACAAAAAAGAAAACGGAACCTGGAATAAAATCGGGAACATCAAAGGACCTCAAGGTCTAAAAGGTGAAGACGGAGCTGTAGGACCGCAAGGGCCAAAAGGTGAAGACGGATCTGTAGGACCGCAAGGACCAAAAGGTGAAGACGGAGCTGTAGGACCGCAAGGACCAAAAGGTGAACAAGGTCCTCAAGGTGCTAAAGGTGAAACAGGTAAAGACGGCCTAACACCTACTGTAACCACTAAAGATGGTACCGATGGTACTCACACCGTCACGATTACTGCTGGTGATAAAACATCCACATTTACCGTAAAAGATGGTGCGAAAGGTGAAAAAGGTGAAACTGGTGCTACTGGTCAAAATGGTAAAGACGGTCTAACACCTACTGTAAGTACTAAAGACAATAAAGATGGTACGCATACCGTGACGATTACTACTGGTGGTAATACATCCACATTTACCGTAAAAGATGGTAAAGACGGCACAAATGGTTCAGGCTCTAACCCAGATGATGGCTTGAAATTTACCGGCAATAATGAAGTTGTAAATAACAATAAGCTTAATAGCAAAGTTATGATCAAAGGCGAAGGTGTTTCTAAAGTGAAATCAGAAACATTCAAATCAGCTAAAGGTAATATCAATGTGAAGGCAGATGGTAAAGCAACTTTAGAAATGCAGTTAGCCAAAGATATCGATCTTGGTAACGACGGTTCCGTCACTACTGGTAATACCGTTATCAATAATAATGGTATTACAATAAATAATGCGGCTCCAAACAAAACTGTTTCTGTAACTGAAAACGGCTTGAATAACGGTGGTAATAGAATTATTAACGTTGCTCCGGGTATAAAAGGTACAGATGCAGTGAATGTGAACCAATTAAGAGGTGCGGTTAACAATATTCATAATGATATGAATAAAATGGATAAAAGACTCAGCGCGGGTATTGCAGGCGCAATGTCCTCAGCTAACTTATATCAAGCCACCTCTTCAGGTAAATCTATGCTTTCAGCTGGCGCTGGTACGTATAGAGGAGAAAGCGCAGTTGCAGTAGGTTACTCTCGCTTATCAGATAATGGTAAATTTGGGGTAAGATTCTCCGCGAATACAAACTCTCGTGGAGATGCAGGTGCTGCAGCAAGTGTTGGTTACCAATGGTAATCTAGCTTTTACCAAAAAAGCCTAATTATAAACCGCACTTTAAGTGCGGTTTATTTATGGCGATAATTTATTTCGATAATAAAAAAACCGGCATCAGCCAGTTTTTTTACTATTCTTGTGATTTTTTCTTTAGGTATTCCTAAAGCTCATCTTTAATCCGTAATTTTTCTTTTTTCAAAGTCTCAATTTCCGTATGAGTCGCGAGCTGAATGTTTTCCTGCATGTTCTTAATTTCATGATCTAATTCATTATGCTTTTCAAAAAACCGTTTCAACCATGTCCCGACTAGGGCGTTGGAAGGAATATTGTAAAAACGAGCTACTTTTCTGATACTCATTTTTCGATTCAAAATAGGTTGAAGAGCCTGTAATTTAAATTCGATTGTGTAGTGTTTACCCATAAAAAAATCTGCACCTCAATTGTTGGTTTGTTGAGTCCAACTTTTGGGGGGCAGATCATTTTGACCACACTTTTTTATTTCACCTCCGCACCTTTCAACCAGCGTCTGACCCAACTGCGGTTTGGCATTAAGTTATGAATCAGATCTTCGCTCATCGGTAAGGGCTCGCCATAAATTAAGGAAGCCAGTGTATCACCTAAAAACGGCGCAGAAGTTAATCCTCGTGAACCTAAGGCACCGATTAAATAGAGATTAGGGTAGTTTTCAGCTTGTTCTATTGGCTGTTTACGGCGTCGCAAATTAAACAAATTTTGATATTGTGTTTGCTGAGCAGAAAAATGAGGAACAGCGCCCATCATTGGCGTAAGATCACGTACCGAACAACGTACACCGATTCGAGCAAGATTACCCGATGTATCTACTTCTTTTGTCCACTCTTCAGGTATATTTTGCTGAATTTTTTGTTGGTTTTCTTGTTGTTCAGTTAGGTTAAATTCACGAGTCGCATTATCACGAACATGACTTGCACCAATACAATGACAGGCTTTCGTTTGATCGACTGGCGTCAGGTAGCCGTCATAGCACAACACGGTTTTGAGTTTAAGTAAATTTTCCGATGTCGGAATTTGGCTCACTTGTCCGCGAACTGGGTAGAGTGGCAGTTTTTGCGTTTGTTCAAACTCAGTGAGTTTATGCCCGTTTGCTAAAACAACCACTTCATGGCAGAAAGTTTCATTTTCAGCTGTGGTGATTTGCCAACCATTTTCTGTTTGAGAAAGTGCGGTTACTTTTTGTGATGTTTTAATCTGGACACCTTGTTTCTCTAAAAAGGCAAAAGCATGCTGAACTAACTGACGTGGTGCAAGCCAAGCACCTTGAGGGATAAAACCGCCACCAAAAGGTAACGGCAAACCTACTTTTTCGCTTAATTCAGTTTGACTTAATGACTGATATAAATCAGAAGGCAAATTCAGCTCAGCGATTTTATTTAATTTACTTTCTGTTTTGTCATTGTAAGAACAAAGCGCTACACCACAGAACTCATGTTCAAATTCGATTTGTTGTTGAATTGCCCATTGTAGGAATTGATGGCCATAGGCAAAAGCATGAATATAAAAACGAATATTGCGTTCGTTATCATCGCTCAGTTGTGGATAAAAAGCCCCTTGTTTATTGCCGGATGCATTGAGGGCAGTTTGCTCATCTTCGCAATAAATTGTGATTTTAGCCCCGCGTTTAACCAATGAAATGGCTGTACAAAGCGAAGCAATTCCACCACCAATAATGGCAATATCTTGTTCTTTGAGATTGGCGGGCTGACTATGAAACCAGGGCATAGAAAGTGCGGTCGGTTTTTCATGAATTTTTTGACCAGAAAGACATTCCCGTTTTTTACCAAAGCCTTTGCGTTTCTTAATATTAAAGCCTGCATTTTCTAAGCCTTTTCTAACCGCACTTGCCGCAGTGAAGGTCGCAAAGGTACCTTGTAGCTTGGTAAAACGAAACATTTGCTGATAAAGCTGCTCATTCCACATGTCGGGGTTTTTACTCGGTGCAAAACCATCTAAAAACCAAGCATTAATTTTACCATTCATATAATCGCCCAGTTGCGGCAGATTTTCAGCGACATCGCCAAACCAAAGATCTAACGTGGTTTCATCAAAATGAAAACGATAGCAACCCTGAATGGGATTAAGCCAATGCTGTTGTAAATGCTGAGCAAGACGAGAAAATTGCGGATAGGCTAAATGGGCTTGTTGTAATGCATCAAGTGGCAAAGGGTATTTTTCGAAAGAGATAAAATAAAGGCGTTTTAGAGGCGAATCTGGATATTTCTGATGAAATTCACGGAATAGCGTGGTCACCGCAAAGAAATTTAATCCTGTGCCAAACCCTGTTTCAGCAATAACAAAGTGGGCTTCTTGATAATTAACCCAACGTTCCCACAACTGATTACCTTCTAAAAACACATAATGGGTTTCTGCTAAACCATCTTGATTGGAAAAATACACGTCATCAAACTTATCTGAAACGGGGGTATTCTCTTGGTTAAAATGAATTTTTGCATGCTGAATGGTGAACATCTGTTAGCCCTTTTTTGCCTTATCAAATTCTTTTATAATAGCACGGAAATTTTGAGACGGTTAAAACTTAACTGGTCGAACAAATGAATTATTGCTTGCAATATTTTCATTTCATAGTAAATTGCGTTCAGCTAACAACTGTAAGTTGAATTAAATTTCCCCTAACTCATAAGGAATAAAGAATGAAAAGAGCTGTAATTACTGGTTTTGGTATTATTTCAAGTATCGGTAACAACAAAGAAGAAGTTTTGGCTTCATTAAAAGCAGGTAAATCTGGTATTGAAGTCGTGCCTGAGTTTATTGAAATGAAAATGCGTAGCCATGTTGCCGGCACAATCAAACTTGATCCAAGCGAGCATATCGATCGTAAAGTGTATCGTTTTATGGGTGATGCGGCAGCTTATGCATACCTTTCTATGCGTGAAGCGATTGAAGATTCAGGTTTAACAGAAGATCAAGTTTCAAATGACCGTACAGGTCTGGTAATCGGTGCAGGTACTGGTTCAGCACATAACCAATTAGTGGCTTGTGATGCAGTGCGTGGTCCACGCGGTGTGAAAGCAATTGGTCCTTATGCGGTAACTAAAACGATGGCATCAAGTGTGTCAGCTTGTTTAGCAACCCCTTACAAAATCCGTGGTGTGAACTACTCAATCAGCTCTGCTTGCGCAACGTCTGCACACTGTATCGGTCACGCAGTTGAATTAATCCAATTAGGTAAACAAGATGTGGTTTTCGCTGGTGGTGCGGAAGAATTATCTTGGGAATGTGCAACTGAATTCGATGCAATGGGTGCGGTTTCAACTAAATACAATGATACCCCAGAAAAAGCGTCTCGTGCTTACGATGCAGACCGTGATGGTTTCGTTATCGCTGGTGGTGGCGCTGTTGTAGTGGTTGAAGAATTAGAACACGCATTAGCACGTGGCGCAAAAATCTACGCAGAAATCGTGGGCTATGGTGCAACCTCTGATGGTTACGACATGGTAGCGCCAAGTGGTGAAGGTGCAGAGCGTTGTATGAAACAAGCAATGGCAACGGTAGATACCCCAATTGATTACATCAACGTACACGGTACATCAACACCAGTTGGTGACGTGAAAGAATTAGGTGCGATCAAAAATGTATTTGGTGACAAAATTCCAGCGATTTCCTCAACCAAATCAATGACTGGTCACTCTTTAGGTGCAGCAGGTGCACACGAAGCAATCTATACCTTATTAATGCTACACAATGACTTCATTGCACCAAGCATTAATATTGAAAAATTAGACGAAGCGGCAGAAGGCTGCAACATCGTGACTGAAACAAAAGAAAATGCAGGCTTACAAACTGTCATGTCAAACAGCTTTGGTTTCGGTGGTACAAACGCGACTTTAGTGTTCAAACGCTATAACGGCTAATTAAAAATCTCTTAAAATTTAACCGCACTTTGATCTGCACCCCAAAACCTGGACACCTAATTTGAGGTGCAGATTATGTCCTACTCTTATCAATTTCGTTTGAAAATTATCAAACTCGTCACCGAACAGGATTATGGTATCCGTGAAGTGGCTAAACTTCATCAAATTTCCCACGCTCTCGTCATTTATTGGCTAAAAGCATTTCGGGAAAGAGGGCTTGATGGCGTAAAATCGCCTCATACAAACCTTCAAACACCGAAAATAGTGAAGCCAAAGATGAAAAAGAAAGACATTGAAATTCCGGAAACTACAGACTTTTCACCTAAAGCGTTTAAAAAGTTACAACGAGAGCTCGCCTTGGCTCGTGCGGAGATTGCTTACCTAAAGGAGTTGGAGGCGCTCGACCGTCAAAAACAACGACAGAAAAAAGAAAAATCATTGAAAGATTGAAGCCAGACCACGCGTTAAATGATTTACTTCATGTGTCTAAAATGCCTCGCTCAAGCTTTTACTATAAAGAGATTAAGCGAAATTATCACGAGGTAAAAGAGGCTATCTTATCGCTGTATAAAAAGAACAGAAAGCGAGATGGTTATCGCCCCATGACGTTTAAATTACGCCAAATGGGTTTTAATTTGAATCATAAAACGGTGTTAAAGCTGATGAACGAGTTAGGTATTCATTCCATTTTACGCAAAAAAAGACATGGAAAACGTGGAAAAACATCACATATTGCCCCGAATTTGCTGAATCGTGATTTTACAGCAACGGCACTCAATCAAAAATGGGTAACGGATGTAACGGAATTTCATGTTGGGCAAGAAAAGCTTTATTTTTCACCGTTAATGGACTTGGCTAACCGAGAAATTATTGCCTATAGCTTTGCGACACGCCCGAAGTTTTCATTGGTAAAAAAGATGTTAGAACAAGGGCTTAGTAGGATTAAACCAACAGAATGTCCGATTATTCATAGCGACCAAGGCGTATTGTATGGCTCGGCGGAATGGGTAAAGATGTTGGAGGGTAAAGCGGTGCAAAGTATGAGCCGCCGAGGAAATTGCTATGATAATGCGGTGATTGAAAGTTTCTTTGCAATATTAAAATCAGAGTGTTTTTACTCACGGACTTATCATTCAATTGCTGAATTACAGGCTGAAATTGAAGAATATTTAGTGTATTACAACCAAAAACGAATTAAACTTGGTTTAAAAGGATTGAGCCCAGTGCAATACCGAGCTCAATATTTAAGTTAACTAACCTGTCCAACTTTTTGGGGGCAGATCACTTTGGATCTTCCAAGTGCGGTTTTTTCTTATAATCTCTCCCTTTCTCCTGACTCAGCAGAAAAATCAATACTTAAAATGTGATCCAGCTCAAAATTTTGAACAAAAGAATAAAAAATTTTTATTTTTATAAAACTCCATATAAAACTACGATTTTCTGCTTTTTATATTAATTATCTTTATTTAAATCTTAATATTTTTATTTTGTTAGTTTTTAATGCTTTTTAATTCGTTTTTTTAGACTTTTCTCATGCTGGACAAGCCGTTTTCTTTCGGTATGATGTTTCCATTGTTTTGACACGAATCGTAACAAATAAAAGTGTGGTTAGTTTTAGGAGTAAAATATGAAGAAATTATCCGGTGCGGAAATGGTGGTTCAGTCTTTGCGTGACGAAGGCGTTGAGTATTTATTTGGTTATCCAGGCGGTGCCGTATTGGATATTTATGATGCAATCCATACTCTTGGTGGGATTGAACATATTTTAGTTCGTCATGAGCAAGCCGCGGTACATATGGCAGATGGTTATGCACGTGCGACAGGTAAAGTGGGTTGTGTGTTAGTAACATCAGGACCAGGTGCGACCAATGCGATTACAGGGATTTTAACGGCTTATACTGACTCTGTACCAATGGTGATCATTTCAGGTCAGGTAATGAGTAGCCTAATCGGTCGTGATGCGTTCCAAGAATGTGATATGGTGGGGATTTCTCGTCCGGTGGTTAAACACAGCTTTATCGTTAAAAAAGCTGAAGACATTCCGGGTATCTTAAAAAAAGCCTTTTATATTGCTTCAACAGGCCGTCCAGGTCCCGTTGTTGTAGATATTCCAAAAGATACCGTAAATCCAACTTTAAAATATCCTTACGAATATCCAAAATCTGTTGAGCTTCGTTCTTATAATCCAACCGTAAATGGTCATAAAGGTCAAATTAAGAAAGCATTAAAAGCATTATTAGTGGCTAAAAAACCGGTTTTATTCGTGGGTGGTGGTGCAATTGCGGCAGGCTGTCATAAAGAATTAACACAGTTCGCACAACGTTTAAATTTACCGGTCACCTCATCGTTAATGGGTTTAGGCGTGTACCCAAGTACGGACAAACAATTTTTAGGCATGCTTGGGATGCACGGGACTTATGAAGCCAATACCGCGATGCATGAAAGTGATTTAATTCTTGGTGTTGGGGTGCGTTTTGATGACCGAACCACTAACAACTTAGATAAATATTGCCCGAATGCAAAAGTGATTCAGATTGATATTGACCCAACCTCTATTTCTAAAAACGTACCTGCGGCCATTCCAATTGTAGGTAACGCGAAAAATGTATTGGATGAATTCTTAAGTTTATTAGGTGAAGAAATCGGTTCGCGTCCGCAAAATCATTTAGAAGATTGGTGGAAACAAATCGATGAATGGAAAGCGAAAAAATGCTTGGATTTCGACCGCACTTCAGGCGTCATCAAACCACAGCAAGTGATGGAAGCGGTGTATCGCATTACAAAAGGCCAAGCTTATGTGGCATCGGATGTAGGGCAACACCAAATGTTTGCCGCATTGCATTATCCGTTTGATTTACCGCGTCGTTGGATCAATTCAGGTGGTGCAGGTACCATGGGCTTTGGTTTACCTGCTGCATTAGGGGTAAAACTTGCACATCCTGATGCAACCGTCGTTTGCGTAACGGGTGATGGCAGTATTCAAATGAATATCCAAGAGCTTTCAACAGCGACACAATATGGCATTCCTGTTGTGGTGATTTGTTTGAACAACCACTTCTTAGGCATGGTGAAACAATGGCAAGATTTGATTTACTCTGGCCGCCATTCTCAAACTTATATGAATTCTTTACCAGATTTCGTGAAGTTAGCAGAATCTTATGGTCATGTGGGGATTCAAATTTCGACACCAGATGAATTAGAAAGCAAATTACAAGAAGCCTTCAGCATAAAAAATAAATTGGTCTTTGTTGATATTAACGTTGATGAAACCGAACACGTTTACCCAATGCAAGTTCGCGGCGGGGCGATGAATGAGATGATTTTAAGCAAACCACAAGAGGAGAACGAATAATGCGTAGAATTTTATCTGTTTTATTAGAAAATGAATCCGGTGCATTATCTCGAGTAGTCGGCTTATTTTCCCAGCGTGCATTTAATATTGAAAGCTTAACTGTGGCACCAACCGATGATCCAACGCTTTCTCGTATGACGATTGAAGCAGTGGGTGATGAGCAAGTGCTCGAACAAATCGAAAAGCAACTTCACAAGTTAGTGGATGTGTTTAAAGTTATTAACTTGAGTGAACATGAGCACGTTGAGCGTGAAGTGTTGCTAGTGAAAGTTCGTGCAACGGGTTCATCACGTGATGAGTTAAAACGTTTAGCCGACATCTTCCGTGGTCAGATTGTTGATGTGACAACAAAATCTTATACCATTCAGTTAACGGGTACAAAAGACAAATTAGATGCTTTTGTTGAGGCGCTGAAAGAAGAAAGCACATTACTTGAAATTGTTCGTTCAGGATTAATCAGTCTTTCTCGTGGTGAGAAGAATATTCTTTAATGGCATGGAAAGTGATCTGCACCCCAAAAACTGGACACCTAATTTGAGGTGCAGATTATGTCCTACCCTTATCAATTTCGTTTGAAAATTATCAAACTTGTCACTGAAAACGAATTAAACTTGCCTTCAAAGGATTGAGCCCGGTGCAATACCGAGCTCAACATTTAAGTTAACTAACCTATCCAACTTTTTTGGGGCAGATCATTTGGAAAATTGCTGGGTCGCCTGCAATTTTCTTTCTTTTAACATTAATTTAAAGAGAACATTAAAATGGCATTTAAATTTAACGCTGAAGTTCGTACAGCGCAAGGTAAGGGTGCGAGCCGCCGCCTGCGTCATAATGGTCAAATCCCTGCAATCGTTTATGGTGGCAGCGAAGAGCCAGTTTCAATCATCTTAAACCATGATGAATTAAACAACGCGCAAGCACATGAATCTTTCTATTCTGAAGTGATTACTTTAGTGATCGGTGGTAAAGAAGTTGCAGTTAAAGTACAAGCAATGCAACGTCACCCATCCAAACCAAAATTGGTTCACATTGACTTCAAACGCGCGTAATTTGTATTAATACGGTTTATGTAAGTTAAAAAAGCTCGTCAAATTTGGCGAGCTTTTTTGTTTTTATAAGTAATTATTTTTCACAATATATTAGTGATATAGCGTGCAAACGTTTACATATGTAAATTGGGGGGAGAGGCTTGACTTATATTTTTTCGCTGTTACTATGCTAGGGCATTTTTCATGTATAGAGCGGTTTATGATAAATAAGCTGCTTTAATTTTTTACAACCTTTTTAATCAAAGGAAATATTTTATGAACAAAATTTTCCGTGTGATTTGGAATCACGCAACGCAATCTTGGGTTGCCGTTTCTGAATTAACTAAAGCACATAAGAAAGCAAGTACAAGCAATGCTATTAAAGTAATGCTTGGCTCAACCGCACTTTTGTTCAGTCTTAATAGCGCTGAGGCTAAAGTGTCTATAGCAGGCACAGTTGGTGATCAAATTAATTCAACTGGTGCAACAGCTACTCATGAAGAAGCTGTTGCAATCGGTGGTGGGTCAGAAGCTTATGGTGAGGGAACTATCGCGATAGGGAAAAATTCTGGCGTATCAGGTTCGACAAGCGGGCTTGCCAATATTACCATAGGTAAGAATGCTAGAGTCGGAATACCAGGTAAAGGGCCTGGGCAATCTATTGCCATTGGTGGTGGACGACAGGCAAATGCAGATTCAACTGATGGGGCGTGGGCAAAAGGTTCTCAGTCTATTGCAATTGGCGGTAATACGATAGCTGAAGGTGATTCTTCGATTGCAATTGGTGGGGATGATGTAGATGATGCGGTTAAAGCTACTGTTACATATACTAATCCTCAGAATGGAGCTTCTAAGACCGATACAATTAAGCAGGCATTTCAGGATTTAACTGGTGTAGATATTTTGAATCCAAGATGGACTCCGACTAAAGCCTCTAATGCTGCAACAGCAATTGGTATGAAAGCAGAAGCAAAAGAGCTTGCTGTAAGTATGGGTACGTTAGCCCGAGCGCAGAAAGTGAATTCTGTTGCTTTAGGTTCTGGGGCGCTTGCTACCCTTGACAATTCCATTGCGTTAGGTGCTGGCTCTAAAACAGATAAAGAAGGTACTAAGCAAACTAAAACAACAGTCCAAGGGATAACTTATAATTGGGCTGGTGGTGATAACACTTCTAGCGGGGATGTTGTATCCATAGGTTCTATTGGTTATGAGCGTCAATTAAAAAATGTTGCTGCTGGTGAGGTGAGTGAAACATCAACAGATGCAATCAATGGTTCACAGCTATATGGTGTCCTTAATAGTTTAACTACCGGATCTTTATTACACTATGCTGGTGATAATGCCGATGGTAAAGAGAAATCTGATGCTACGGTGATTAAACAAAGCATAGCTGAAAATCGTTTAGATATTCGTGGTGGTGCAGATAAAGATGCTTTAACCGAAAAGAATATTGGTGTGAACAATGAAAACGGCAAATTGTGGGTTAAATTAGCTAAAGATTTAAAAGGTTTAAATAGCACTGATGTTGGCGGCATTGTAACCAATGCAGACGGCATTAATATGAACAATAAACCAATCACGAATTTAGCAGCGGGAACGAATCCAACTGATGCAGTTAATAAATCACAGTTAGATAAAGTCGCAACGAATAATATTAAACTTGGCGGTGATTCAGGAACTACTGATACTCAGCAGCTAGATAAAACTGGTGGTTTACAGTTTAATGTGAAAGGTACAAATGGCTTGACTACAACAGCCAGCGGTACGGATGTAACAGTTAAATTAGATGATGCCACGAAAGATAAAATTGATAATGCGGCGGATAAAGATTTAAGCAATATCACTCCTGCTGGTGAAACCAAAATAAAAAATCTAGTGACTTGGAAAGCGAAGGCTAATAATTCTAGAATCGACTTGGCTGAAGATACGGTTGATAACGATGATACCGCTGAAACTATTGGTGCAGACGGCGTGTTAACGTTAGATGCAGGTAAGAACCTACGTTTACAACGTAAAGGTAAGGTATTTACTTATGGATTAGATTCTGATTTAACAGGTATTAACAGCATCACTGGTTTAGCTAGTACATTGCCAGTAACGAAAAATGATGCAGCGGCACCAACAACGAATCAAGCAGCCCCAACCGGTGTGGATGGAACAAAAGCTGCGTCTGTAAATGATATTTTAAATGCCGGTTGGAATTTAAAAGAAAATGGTGCAGCTAAAGATTTCGTTAAAGCTTATGACACCGTGAACTTTGTGAATGGTACCGGCACAACTGCGAATGTAACAGTCACTGAAAACGGTGCCGTAAGTGCGGTTAAATTTGATGTGAAAAAAACAACGATTGCCGAGGATACAGCTAAACCGGGTACGATGAAAGCGGGTGATGCAGGAGACAGCTTTGCAACAGCAAACGATGTTGCAAATGCGATTAACAGTGCATACTGGAAAGTAACTGGCGCTGAAGATGGTGGTGAGTTTGCCGAAGGCAATACTACAACTGAAGAGGCTGTCAAAGCTGGCGATAAAGTCACATTTAAAGCAGGCGAAAACATCAAGTTAAAACAATCAGGTAAGGACTTTACTTATTCTTTAAATCCTGTGTTAAGTAACATCACGAGCATTGGTGGTAAAGGAACTACGATGACCTTTAATTCTGATGGTGTGGATTTAGGTGATAAGAACATTACTGGAGTGAAGTCTGCATTAAATACTACGTCAGTAGCAACAACTCCTGATGGTTCTCCAACAGCAGATGCTGATAAGCCAAACTTAGTTGATTTAGTTGGTACTAAGGATGCTCCTGTAAATAAAAATGCAGCGGCGACAGTTGGTGATTTACAAAACATGGGATGGGTTGTATCTTCGGATAAAACAACTGATGCTTTAGATAAAGCCTACAAAGATACAGTAAAAAATGCGAATGAAGTAAAATTCGTTGGCACTGGCGCAGCAACGGTATCAGGTAAAACTGTAGATGGTATTCGTACTATTACAGTAGATGTAAAACAACCAGAAACTGCAACTTTGAAATCTGAAAATGGTAAGGTAATTGAACCAGCAGATGCGTTAGCAGATGCGAAGAAAAAGCTTGCAGATAATCCTGATGATGAAGCAGCTAAAAAAGCAGTAGAAGATGCTCAAAATGCTGTTAATAACGCAGGAAATCAATTAGCTACTGCAGCTAATGTTGCAGAGATGATTAATAAATCTGGTTTTAACTTAAAGACTTCTGCTGATAAAAATAGTAACGGTGAAAAAGCTAAAGGTACTAAGGATGATGGCGAATTAATCAATCCGGGTGCAACTGTTGAAATGGTTGCTGGCAAAAATATGTCTGTGAAACAAGATGCTGATGGTAAAGTAACTTATGCAACTAAAGAGGACGTTGAGTTTACTTCTGTAAAATTAGGTAAAGCTGAAGAAAATGGTAAACAGCCTGTTAACTTGAAGACAGAGAACGCAACGCCTGCAGACAATAATCAGGATAGTAAAGCGCCGACTACCGCATTGAATTTCTCATCGGGTGAAGGTGATAAAGCTACACCAACTCAATTAAAAGGAGTGGGCTCTGTATTAAATACTAAAAAAGTGCCAACTGCTCCTGAGGGAACAACAACACCTGAAGATAAACAGCCTAAGTTAGTGAATTTAGGTAGTGAAGATGCACCGTTGTCAGATGATGTTCTAAACTCAGCGGCTACAGTTCGTGATTTAGCGAATATGGGCTGGGTTGTTGGTGCGCCTGAAAATGGTTATGTAGATACTGTGAAAAATGCAAATAAAGTAGACTTTAAAGGCGAAAACGGTATTTCTGTAACGGGTAAAACAAATAAAGAGGGCGTTCGTGAAATCACCATCTCTGTTGCTGAAGGTAAAGTAACAAACGATGTGACTGTTACTAAAGCTGATGGCACAGTTATAAATGGTGTAAAAGGTCCTGATGGTAAACTTTATGAAAAAGGTCAGGATGGTAAGCCAGATACTTCTAAACCAATTACTCTTGCAGAAGGAGATAAGGTTAACAACGAAGGTTCTAAATTTGTAAGTGGTAACGCTGTCGCTACAGCTATTCAAGAATCTGGATGGAACATTGGAAAAGCTGATGCTAAAGATGTAACTAAAGCATTTGAAAAAGAAGCTAAAGTTCATGACAAAGTAAATCCTAATGATGATGTTAAATTCGTAGATGGTCAAAATACTGTAGTAAAAATGGTCACTGTGGATGCAAAAAATGAGGATGGTTCGAAAAAAGCGACGACTTTTGTTAAGGTGGATGTAACAGGCTTACCAGTTCAATATACTGATAAGAATGGTACACCAGTAACTAAAGTGGGTGATAAATACTTTACTGTTGATGATAAAGGTAATCCAACTACAACAGAAGTTGCACCTGCAGACTTAACTACTAATATGGTTAATCCTGCTGCTGCACCTAATGAAATTGGTGCACCAACGACATTAGGTAATGTGAAATCTAATCTTCCGTCTGTAAATGATGCAGATAAGAACGCTAAAGATGTTGATGGTAAGCCTATTGCAGGTAAAGACAATAAATCTGCTCCAATTGATGCGGCAAAAGCGGCAGATATTGCAAAAAATGCAGGCAATAATGCAGCGACCGTATCTGATGTGTTGAATGCAGGTTGGAATCTACAAAATAATGGTGAAGCGAAGGATTTTGTAAAACCTTATGACACTGTTAACTTTGTTGATGGCAAAGGTACCAAAGCTGTGGTAGAAACCACGCCAAACGGCACAACAAGTAATGTGAAGTTTGACATTGATACTGGTAAGATTACCAATAACGATGATGGTAGCGTTCAAGGCCCAGTTGTGACACCTGAAATGACTAAAGCGTTAGAAAATGCCACAAATGCATTAAATAGCTTACCAGCGAATGCCCCAGCTTCGGTTCGTAAGGCTGCTGAACAGGCAGTTGCAGATGCGGCAAATAATATTGCAAATGTTGCAAATAAAGTGGCGACTGCACAAGATGTAGCAAATGCAATTAACAAGTCAGGTTTTACATTAACCACTTCAGCAAATGGCGGTGAGAAAATTTCAGGTACACCAGAAATGATCAATCCAGGTAAAAAAGTTGAAATGGTTGCAGGTAAAAATATGACCGTGAAACAAGAGTCTAACGGTAAAGTGACTTACGCAACTGCTTCTAATGTAACCTTTGACAGTGTTCAATTCGGTGATAATGGTCCTAAGATTACTAACAATGGTGGAAATATCAATGTTGGTACAGCGACAGGCGCACCAACTAAGATTACAGGCGTAGCACCAGGTGAAATTTCAGCAACTTCAAAAGATGCGGTAAATGGTAGCCAGTTACATGCGATGGGCAATAAGTTACAGGGCCAAATTAATAAATTAGGCAACCGTATGAATGCGGGTATGGCGACTTCTGCAGCTATGGCAAACTTGTTACAGCCGCATAAACCGGGTCAATCTGTGGCAACAGCAGGTGTTGGTCAACACAAAAACCAATCTGCAGTAGCAGTGGGTTACTCTCGTATTTCTGATAACGGTAAATACGGTGTTCGTTTCTCAATGGGTGCTAATACTCAAGGTGAAGTGACAGGTGGTGCAGCAGTAGGATACTTCTGGTAATCTAACCGCACTTTATAGTGAATAAATTAAAGGGCTAAGTTCTGTAAATAGGACTTAGCCCTTTTAGTTTGATATAAAAATAAGATAAAAAAAGACCGCACTTTTAAAACGAAAAAAGGAAGTTATGATTGACTTCCTTTTTGTTTATTCTGAATGGATATTAGGCTTCAGATTTATTAGTTAATGCGATATATAAGCTAATACGAGCGAGTGAGGCAGAACCACCACGAGGTTTAAATTCCTTAGATAAGAATGCACTGGCGAGTGCATCTAAAACTAATCCAATGAGTTCTGGGCGAAGGTGTTGTAATGGGGCTGCGTGATGTAATCCAAGCAATCCGGCTGTATCACGTAAGAAACAAGCCGCATAAAATCCCATATTACCAGGATTGCCATTGTAAGTGAGAAGTGGCGCAACGATACCAAGTGCAGCACCTGCAACCACAGGCCAAGTTAAAATTTTCATAATTAGACCCTTGTGATATCTGAAGTTAAATTGAATTGTGTGTTTTTAATAATAAAAACAAAGGTATTGTTGAAAGAGTTGAAAAATAAAGAAAGTTTATTTTTTTGAAATTGTGAGCAGGATCAATAATTTGATATTAATAACGTTTAAAGCCATCTTCCCAAATGTAACTCCACAATATCGACTAAATGTCGAAGAAATGTGGTGTCTTGGTCGTTGTGGAAACGGTTTGTGTCTCGAGATTTGAAGAGTAAAAGTGCGGTTGGTTTTTGCGGTGTTCCACCCAAACGGCAAATCGCCACAGAGCCGATAGGGAGTTCTTCTGGAAGGAACATGAGGGCTTTTTCTTTATTGGAGAGATCACCTAAATAGAATTGGCGTAATCCCATTCGCTCTAGGCGAATAAGTTCAAAGCCTTTTCGGTCTAGCCAATGTTGTTCAGGAATAGTCGTATTTTTTTGCCAGCTATCTGTGAAAAGTAAGATTTTGGCACCTTCTAGCTCATAGCCTTTTGCCCAGTCATCTAACTTTTCATTGATGGCGATAAAGTCTTCTGTTTGAAATAGTTTTTTCTGCAAAGGCAAAAGAGCAAAGAAGATATCTGCTTCTTGATGGGCAAGCTGATGAAATTTTTCGAGGAGTTGAGTAAGCGTTTTGATTTGTTCTCGTTGCTGAGCAAGCTGTGCTTCGACTAACGAAATCGTCCCTTCTTCATGGCTATGCGGAATACTAAGCTGTTGAAGTAGTTCAGGACGATGAGTAAAAAAATCAGGGTGATTTTTTAGGTAGTCAGCAATATCTTGTTCCGTCATTAAAAACTCCTTAAAAAATAACCGCACTTGGCTGTGCCAAAGTGCGGTTTATTTTTATGCCATTTTATGCCGCAAATGGATCGCGTAAAATCATCGTTTGAACACGATCTGGACCCGTTGAAAGGATAGCTACTGGCACGCCAGTTACTTCTTCGATGCGTTTGATGTAATCACGGCAAGTTTGCGGTAATTTATTTACATCAGTTACACCGAAGGTGTTTTCTTTCCAGCCTGGTAAGGTTTCGTAAATTGGCTCTACGCCTTCCCAATCTTTCGCTGCTAATGGTGCATATTCAACGATTTCGCCATTTGGCATTTTGTAAGCCGTACAGATTTTTACTTCATCAAAGCCATCTAATACATCTAATTTGGTCATACAGAAGCCAGAAATAGAGTTAAGTTGAATTGCACGGCGAATGGCTACTGCATCAAACCAACCACAACGACGAGGACGACCAGTTACTGCACCAAATTCGTTACCTTTACGTGCAATTTCAGCACCAGTTTCATCGAATAATTCTGTGGTGAATGGACCGCCACCAACACGTGTACAGTATGCTTTGATGATACCTAACACATAATCAAGGTTACGAGGACCGAAACCAGAACCTGTTGCTACGCCGCCTGCCGTGGTGTTAGAACTGGTTACATACGGATAGGTGCCGTGGTCGATATCAAGCATCGTACCTTGTGCACCTTCGAATAAAATGTTGTCGCCATTTTTGCGAGCAGTATCTAAGATGGTTGTGATATCTGCCACCATACCAGTGATGATATCAGCTACCGCGAACACATCGTCTAATGTTTTTTGATAATCAACAGGTTCTACTTTGTAGTAGTTCACTAATTGGAAATTATAGTATTCAAGCAGATTTTTTAATTTTTCAGCAAAGGCTTCACGATTGAATAAATCACCTACACGTAAACCACGACGAGCCACTTTATCTTCATAAGCGGGACCTATACCACGACCGGTTGTACCAATGGCTTTTTTGCCTAATGCAGCTTCACGAGCGTGATCCATTGCAACGTGATAAGGTAGGATTAATGGACAAGCTTCTGAAATTAATAAACGTTCACGTACTTTTACGCCACGGTTTTCTAATTCGCCCATTTCTTGCATTAATGCAGCAGGAGAAAGCACCACGCCGTTGCTGATTAAACAGGTCACGTTATCACGTAAAATACCAGATGGAATTAAGCGTAATACCGTTTTTTCACCATTAATAATTAACGTGTGACCTGCGTTGTGACCACCTTGGTAACGCACCACATATTTGACTCGATCCGTTAATAAATCAACGATCTTGCCTTTCCCTTCATCGCCCCATTGAGCGCCAAGAACAACAACACTTTTTCCCATAATTTCCGCCTTAAGTTTGCGTAAGTTTATAAATCAGACAAACGATTACTTTACTCTTTTTTTGCCGTAATCTCAAATTTAAAACGTAAAAAAGTGCGGTTATTTTTAACCGCACTTTCCTTAAATTTATTATTCAAACAACGATTTATGTAATGAACGTACTACGTCATCCGCTTTGTCACTATGCGCTAGCATACAAATGTTATTTGTGCTTGCGCCATAGCTAATCATGCGAATGTTATAGCCTTCGAGTGTGTCGAAAATACGTTTTGCTACACCAGAAGCGAGGTGTAAGTCATTTCCAATTAATGCGACAAGTGATAGTCCTGTATCGACTTTCACGGTGCAATATTGACTTAATTCTTCTAATAATTCTGGTGAAAGTAATTCAACACCAGATGAAGCAGAACCTGTTTTATCTAACGTTAATGCAATGCTCACTTCAGAAGTGGTAATCGTGTCCACCGAAATTTTATATTTGGCTAAGATATTGAATACATTCGCAAGGAATCCTTGGGCATGTAGCATGCTTAAGCTTGAAAGCGTCAATAAAGTTTGATCACGACGAACTGCAATAGCACGGAATGTTGGACGAGGTTGTGGATCGCGTGTTACCCAAGTACCGCCTGCATCAGGGGCTTTACTTGAACCCACATAAACAGGGATATTACTACGAACGGCAGGAAGCAATGTCGCAGGGTGTAATACTTTCGCCCCAAAGGTTGCCATTTCGGCTGCTTCAGCAAAGCTCATTGTATCAATACGTTGTGCATTTGGTACGACACGTGGATCGGTCGTATAAATACCTGCCACATCAGTCCAAATTAAGACATCTTTTGCGTTTAATACTTCAGCTAAAAGTGCAGCAGAGTAGTCACTACCACCACGGCCTAAAGTAGTCGTTTTACCGCTTGGTTCACGACCGATAAAGCCTTGAGTGATAACTAATTCACCTCGATCGATTAATGGTTTTAATAAATTATCGCAGTTCGCTTGAGTTTGTGAATCATCTGGTGCGGCTTTACCAAAGTTATCATTAGTTGCCACTAAAGTACGCACATCAACCCAGGTTGCAGATGTCTGTAATTCTCTTAATACTTCAATGAAAATTTGCGTTGACATCATTTCACCATGACTAATGAGCTCATCAGTTAAAGCAAGTGATGTCGCAAGGCTAGCGGCTTCAGAAAGTGCGGTAATATTTTCTAAGTATTTTTCAATGACAGGGCGAACACGGCTGTCGTCTTTTAATTCATTTAAAATATTTTCTTGAATTTGGCGGACTTCACCAATTAATTTTGCGCGTTCTTCAGCTTCTACGCCATTGGCTAAGGCAACTAATAAGTTTGTTACACCAGCAGAGGCAGAAAGCACGACAACGCGAGTATTAGGATCTGCAATAACGATTTTGGCACAAGCTTGCATAGCGGAATAGTTTGCGACAGACGTACCGCCAAATTTTGCTACCGATAAATGAGACATAAGATAATCCTCTAAAAATGAAAAAGTAAGATGTTGTGTTTTATGATGGCTATTAGAAATAGCGATTTAAGTAAAAATTGTCAAATAAATATGATAAAAAATCGTATAAAAATCTTTTTATTTAGATCTTTTTTGATTAAATAGGGTAAAAATTAAAGAATAGTTAACTATTCAGCAGGTATTGGTAGCGGTTCTGGTGTGCCGAGAAAGTAGGGTTTTACTCCGATAATTAAGTCTAATACGGCTTTCACGCGAGCAAACATTTCGCGGACACGTGTCCCAAAATAAACTTCTGGCTGTTTTGCGGTGAAACAAATGGCATCAATATCGTAATGTTTAGCAATAAGCAGCGCGCGTTCACAATGGAATTTTTGACTGATGATCGTAAAGGAAGGAACTTGGAAAACTTTATTTGCTCGCACAACAGAGTCTAAGGTGCGGAATCCTGCAAAATCTTTAAACATGACGCTTTCAGACACGCCCATTTTACGTAGATCCAAAAACATGGTACGTGGTTCGTTGTATTGAATCGTGCGGTTATCGCCACTTAGCAGTAAATAATCGACTTTATCTTGATCGATTAAGAGTTTTGATGCCTCTAAGCGATAGTCATAATATTTATTGGTTTTTCCTTTGGTGACATATTTAGACGTGCCTAGTACCAATGCGTAATGGCGATGAGGAAGTATTTCGACGTCTTCATATACGCGATCCTGTACATAGAAACTTACGGCACGATCAATTATGAAACAACTTATTAATGCAACCAAAGAGAACCCCAAGACATAGCTAAGGAGCTTTTTTAAAGGAAGGCGTAACGAAGCTAAGAGTGCGGTCATTTTTGATAGCATTTGAGAGAGTAGTTGCATCTAACCAACATACTTAAAAATTAAAGTAAGTTCAAGTGCAATTTATCTAGGAAATGGATAGAATGAAATTTGGCCGTCTAAACGGCTAAAATTTCTTGACAAAAAAAATAAGCTGTTGATAATTGGCGAATCACCAATTTAAAAGGTTATTATTTCAATGGCTGTGCAAAATGCCGTGCTTTTTCAAGACAATCCCCTCCAATTAATATTGGGTGGGCAGCTTTCGCCTATTAATGTCGCGTATCAAACTTACGGTACTTTAAATGCAGATAAAAGCAATGCTGTATTGATTTGTCATGCCTTAACAGGAGATGCCGAACCTTATTTTGATGAACCGAATAAAGATGGTTGGTGGCAAAATTTTATGGGGGATGGTCTCGCATTTGATACATCTAAATACTTTTTTATTTGTTCAAATGTATTAGGCGGATGCAAAGGAACAACGGGACCAAGCTCAATTAATCCCACTACGGGAAAACCTTATGGCAGTCAGTTCCCGAATATTATTGTTCAAGATATTATTAAAGTACAAAAAGCGTTACTTGACTATCTAGGCATAGCGCATTTAAAAGCTATAGTGGGTGGCTCTTTTGGCGGTATGCAAGCCACCCAATGGGCAATTGATTATCCGGATTTTGTGGATAACATTGTCAATCTTTGTTCTTCTATCTTCTTTAGTGCGGAAGCCATAGGTTTTAACCATGTCATGCGTCAAGCGGTGATTAATGATCCAAATTTCAATAATGGTGACTATTATGATGGCACGCCACCTAATCAAGGCCTTTCCATTGCACGAATGTTAGGAATGTTAACGTATCGTACCGATGTGCAGTTGGCTAAGGCATTTGGTCGTGCAACTAAATCTGAAGGGCAATTTTGGGGCGACCACTTTCAAGTAGAATCCTATTTGAGTTATCAAGGCAAAAAATTCTTAGATCGTTTTGATGCCAACACTTATTTGCATTTATTACGTGCACTGGATTTATATGACCCAAGTGTTGGTTATGCGGATGTAAAAGAAGCTCTATCTCGAATTAAAGCACGTTATACGTTAGTATCCGTCACGACAGATCAACTATTTAAATCCATTGATTTACATAAAAGTAAACAGCTTTTAGAACAAGCGAGAGTCGATTTAAAATTTTACGAGTTTCCGTCGGATTATGGTCATGATGCCTTTTTAGTGGATTATACGGCGTTTGAACATAAAATCCGAAGTGGGATAGAAGGCGAGTTAGAATAAAAGGAATAGAAAAGGCGGAATTTCCGCCTTTTTTGATTTTTATAAATGGCTCACGAAACGTGATAAATCTTTTGGTTTACACTCTTTTTCTAATTTTTCAACTGCTGTACCAATTTGTAATAAGGCAACGATCTTATCATTTTTGTCGCAACCAAACGCTTCACGTAATTCACGCCCTTCAACGAGAGGACCAGTTGCCCAAAAACTTTCAAAACCCAGTGCGTTGCCCGCAAGTTGAATCGCATAAGTTGCTGCACCTGCAGTAAGCATTTGTTCCCAACCTGGTACTTTTTTCACTTCATGATTAATTTTAGCAATTACCGCAATGACCATCGGTGCACGGCGTGCAAAATTCTCTGCTTTTTTTAATCGCTCTTCACCTAACTCAAATTCAGCTACTGCAGCTTTGAGCAAGCTTTCCAATTTACTTAAACCTGTGCCTTGAATTACCACGAAATGATAAGGCTCAAGCTTACCATGATCAGGTGCATGTAAAGCGGCTTGAAACATTTGTTCTAATTGTACTTGGCTAGGGGCTGGTGCCGTTAATTTTTTATTGGATTTACGTTGTGTTAAAAGAGTTAATGCATCCATAGTATTTTCCTTCTTCTAATTAAGTGCGGTTGATTATAGCATAGTTTTTCATGGGACTTTATGATAGGCTACGCACAATTTTTATTTCTATTTTAAAGGTTTAATTTCGCATGAATAACATCTTAAGCGTATTGAAATTTTGTTGTAAAGCGCTCAATTTTATCCGAAATCTTGTGATGAATTTTGTGTTTTTATTATTTGTTTTAGCGTTGATTTTTCTTGTCGGTCTTTTTGGGGATGGTAAGAAAAGCCAAGTCTTATCAGGTGATCAAGGTGCATTATATTTAAATTTAACGGGCTATCTTGCGGATAACACGGAAGATATGTTGAGTTGGGAAAAGGAACTCCAACGTTTAAATAATGAAAAAGTCTCTTATAAATATTCAACCTTTGATGTGGTGCAAAGTATTTTATCTGCGAAAGATGATGAACGAATTCGTGGTTTAGTGTTGAATTTAAATGACTTTGAAGGGGGGGATCTTCCATCATTAGAGTATGTAGGAAAGGCCATTCAAAGTTTTAAAGAATCAGAAAAGCCAGTTATTGCTTATGCTGACAATTACACACAATCACAATATTTTCTTGCGAGTTTTGCGGATGAAATTTATCTTAATCCGATTGGACAAGTCGGTATTCAAGGTTTACGTTATGAAAATCTTTACTTCAAATCCATGCTCGAAAAACTTGAAATTACGCCGCATATTTTCCGAGTGGGGACATATAAGTCTGCGGTAGAACCTTTCTTGCGTGATGATATGTCACCAGAAGCACGAGCGAATATGCAGAAATGGCTTGGGGGTATGTGGCAAAACTACATGCAAACGTTAATGGTTAATCGTCATATTACCGCTAATGATGTATTACCGAATGCACAAAAATATATTAGTGATTTAAAAGCGTTAAAGGGTGATGAAACGGCTTATGTGAAAAAACGTCAGTTAGTGACACATTTTGCGACAAGATTGGATTTAGATAAAAAATTGACCGCACTTTTCGGGCAAGGTGAAGAAGGCAAAGCTAAATTAGTCGAGTTTGAAGATTATTTATCTGATTTAGCCGATCGTTTCTCTGTGGATCCAAATGAAAAAAATATCGTTGCTGTAGTTAATGTCGAAGGGACCATTATTGATGGTGAAAGCGATGAAGAATCAGCTGGTGGCGATACCATCGTGAAGTTATTAAGACAGGCCTACGATAACGAGAAAGTGAAGGCGGTTGTTCTGCGCGTTAACTCACCGGGAGGCAGTGCGTTTGCCTCTGAAATTATTCGCCAAGAAACTGAAAACCTTCAGAAATCAGGTAAACCTGTTGTGGTATCCATGGGGGGCATGGCAGCCTCTGGCGGTTATTGGATTTCTTCAACTGCCGACTATATCGTGGCAGATAAAAATACGATTACGGGTTCAATCGGGATTTTTGCATTATTCCCAACCTTTGAAAATACAATCAAAAAAATGGGAATGAGTACTGATGGCGTAGCGACAACGGATCTCGCGGAAACGTCAGCTTTAAGTCCATTGGGTAAAAATACACAGGATATTTATCAACTTAGTATCGAAAATGGTTATGATCGTTTCTTAGAGGTGGTAAGCCGTGGTCGTCAATTATCAAAAGATAAAGTGGATAAAATTGCTCAGGGCCAAGTTTGGTTAGGGCAAGATGCACAGAAAAATGGTTTAGTGGATGAATTAGGCGATATTGATGTAGCCATTGATAAAGTAGTCGCACTAGTCAATCAACATCCCGATAAATACATGGATAATTTCAGCGTGCAATGGTTGGTGGATGAAGATAGTAGTTTCTTAGCTCAATTAGATCGTAAGCTTAAACAAAAAGGTCAAGCGTTACTGACAAATTGGTTAGGATTACCACAGGAAGTGCATCAAGTGAAAAAACAACTGAATGTCTTGACTAAATTTAATGATCCAAAAGGGCAGTATTTGTATTGTTTAAATTGCGGTTCGGTTAAGTAAAACAGTAAAATGTAAAAAGGGCGGAATATGATTTCCGCCCTTATTTTTTCTTTATGGTTAGGGGACTGTTGTTTGCCAAGCATTTTCATCAAGCAATTGACCAAAATGACTTTCTACAAGTAGGCGAGTAATGTTATTTTGAGGATTGGTAAAGATCTCTCTTGGTGTACCTGATTCGATAATTTCACCTTCATCCATAACTAGCACTTGATCCGCAATATGTTTGATAATCCCTAAATTTTGTCCAACATAAATATAGGAAATGCCTAAATGTTCTTGTAAATCTAAAATTAGATTAAGCAATTGAACACGAACGGAGGCATCTAATGTACCAAGTGCATCATCGATAATAATCACTTCAGGCTGAAGAATGAGTGCACGAGCCAAAGCGATCCGCTGTTTTTGACTGACCGAAAGATGTTTAATTTTCAGATTCGTATAATCAGGATAAAGCCCCACCAGAGAAAGTGTTTCAAAGATCTTTTCATTACGCGTTTCTTCATCCCAATCGGTAATTAATCGCAGTGGTGCATCTAAGGCTTGTCCAATATTTAAACGCGGGTTAAATGCTGAATTCGCATCTTGGAAAACCATTCTGATATGTTGTGCACGATAGTGAAAATCTTCGAATTGTAACGGTAAATCATTAAATAAGATTTTTCCTGAAGTAGGGGGAGTAATCCCCGCAATCATTTTTACTAAGGTCGATTTACCTGAACCATTTTTACCGATAATCGCAAGCGTTTCTTTACGGTTAAGCGTAAAGCTGACATCTTTTACCGCATAAAATTGCTCTGAGCCAAAAAGTTTGGCAGGTTCATCAAAGGTTTTACTGAGATTTTCCACTTGTAATAATGGCATTATTCGTTTCCTTTTGATTCGGTATTTAGCGTAAGCGGTGAAGTTGCAATTTTATCCTTAAACTGCCGTTCTCGAAGATTAATTGGATGATGGCAGGAAAACTCATGCTGTTTAATGCGATATCTGCTTGGCTTTTGAATACATTCACGCTGAGCAAAAGGGCAGCGAGGTCCTAAACGGCAACCAATCGGCATTTGTTCTAAAATCGGCACAGTCCCTTCTAATGTTCCTAATTTGCTTTTAAAACCTAAGGGGCGACTAAAATCCGGAACAGAGTAAAGCAATGCTTGTGTATAAGGATGATGAGGCATTTCTAATATTTGGTCGGTTGGCCCAGACTCTGTATTTTGCCCACAATAAAGAACGGAAATGCTATCACACCATTCACTGATACTTTTAAGATCGTTACTGGCTAATAAAATTGTCGTGCCTTGGTTTTGATTCATACTTGAAAGCAAGCGGAAAATTTGCAATGCCGTAATGGACTCCAAAGAATTAGTGGGTTCATCCGCAATTAATAATCGAGGTTGATTCGCCACTGCTACGGCAATCATCACTTTTTGGCCTTCACCTTCAGTGAGCTCATTAGGATAACTCGCCATAATATCTTGGTGGTCTTTAATGCCTACACGGTGTAGTAATTCAATCGCACGACGTTTTTTCCAACCAAACCATTGCCACCAATGACCTTTAAAGGTCCAGTTTGGAATACTTTGAATAAGCTGTTTACCGATTTTTCGACTTGGATCTAGGCAGCTTAATGGATTTTGGAAAATCATTGAAATTTCTTTTCCAACGATTTTTCGACGTTGATTCGGCGTCAGTTTAAGCAATTCAACATCATTAAAACGAAAACGGTCAGCGGTGACAATCCAGTTATCTTTAATGGAATTACTGATTACTTTAGCGATTAAACTTTTACCTGAACCAGATTCACCGACGAGCCCTAGAATTTCCCCTTCATTAAGCGAAAGATTGACGCTGTCCACAATTTTCATGCGACCGTTTGGTGTTTGAATTTCAATATTAAGATTGCGAATATCTAACAGCGCCATGGGTTACTCATAATATTTATTGATTGCTTTACACAATCCGTTAGTAAAAATAATGCTTAATAAAATGGTGAAAATAATAGCAAAGCCCGGTAATAAAACTGTCCAAGGGGCAAGATAAATCAGCTCTAACGAATCTTTAATCATTGCGCCCCATTCTGGCATTGGACGTTGTGCACCTAGAGAAATAAAGCTGAGAGCCGTAATATCTAAAATAGCGACCACAAATGCTCGAGAAATTTCTTGTGTATAGACGACACTAATATTCGGCAAGATTGTAGTTTTTAATAATTCCCAGTTTGAAATACCATCTAATTTTAGTAAGAGTACGTAGTCTTTCTTTAGTTCTTGCTGAATTGCTTGATAAATGGCATGTACAAAATACGGCAAAATAGCCAACAGAGTGGCAAACATGGCATTTATTAAGCTCGGTTCCATTAATGTGGAAATAATAATGGCAATCAGCAAAATAGGGATAGATAAAAAGGCGTCAAAAATATGGCCTAAAAAACGAGATTTAATCCCTTCTGACATACCCGCAAGAATACCTAAAGCCCCCCCAATAATTGCCACGGCAATGACCACTAAAAGGGATGAACCGAGCGTATATTGTGTTCCCATAATTAATCGACTGAGTACATCGCGGCCAAGATCGTCCGTGCCAAAGAAAAAGGCGATACGACCTTTTTCTACCCAAGATGGTGGCATCAATTCTTCTCCCACAAACTCCATGCTTTCGCTATAAGGCATGATTAGCTTCGGAAAAAGTGCGACCAAAATCAGGATAAAAAATAAGTAGAAACTAAATAACGCCACACGATTCTGGCGGAAAAGCAACCAAATTTGAAAGAGGGAGGTGCTTTCACGAAATTCATCAGGTTCTTTATCTTGCATACCAGCCCTTCTTATTAAATGGATCTAACATAAACATCAGCGACTTGGCTAAGGTATCAATAATGATGATGCAAACACCGATCACTACAACACCGGCAGAAATACTGTTGTAATCTTGTTGGGTTACGGCATCAATCAGCCAACGTCCTATTCCTGGCCAACCTAAAACGTTTTCTACCAACATACATTGTGTTAATACTAAGGTAAATACGCGAGTAAGCTGTGGAATCAATAATGGAAATGTATTACGAAAAACGTAACGTTTTAAAATCGTCCATTTAGACCATCCACGTGTTACAGCCGCTTTGGCATATTCTTGTTGAAGTAAATAATCAGCTCGTTGCTGAATGATGCGGATAAATTCCATTGTCGGCAGAATACAAAGCACTAATGTCGGTAAGGCTAAATGCTGTAAAACGTTTTGTACGATTTTGGTTCTGTAAGGAACATCAACAAACCACATATCAATGGTAGGGAAGCCTGTGATAGGTTTGATCTCATACAGTAAATTATATTGCCCGATGGCTGCAATCTCCCAGCTTTGAATCGCTGCCACATAGAGCAAAATCGGGGCAAACCAGAAAATAGGAATAGACAAACCAACATTAGAGATACTTTGCAATGCGCGTGCACAAGGACGCTGATTATAGACCGCACTTAATACGCCGAGAGGAATACCTAAGATACAAGCTAATAAGAGCGCAGTAAAACAGAGTTCTAATGTGGGTGGTAATACCGTAAAAATTAAATCTTTTAACGATTCTCCGCCGTTATAGGTAATCCCTAAATCGCCCTGTAACAATGATGTAAGGTAATGATAATAAGCACTATAAATGTTATTTGTGACAAGATCGGCATTGAGTGGATCTCGCATTAAAATCACAAAACTTAATACGGATAAAATCAATAATAAAATGCTTACCCAAATGACATAACGAATTGCTGAAAAGAGCATTATTTTTTCTCCTTATTTTTCATGAAATACAAGGTAGAAAAATTGATGCTACCAAATGGGGTCATTTCAATTCCTTTTACATTACCACGTGCGACTAAAAGTCGTTTTACGTTTGCAATTGGCACAATAGGTAATTCGTTTAAAATGAGCTCTTGCGCATTGTTATACGCTTTAGACCGTTCATATAAATGATTGGTGGATAGTGCGCGATCCATCATCTTATCGAATTCAGGGTTACACCAATTGGATAGATTAGTGATTTCCTTTTGTGTATCACAACTTAAAATCGGACGCATAAAACCGTCAGGATCAAGGTTTCCAGTAAGCCAACCCGTTAAGATTAAATCGTAATCTTCCGTGCCTTTGCGTAATTGTTCGATTAAAAACGTGCGTGTTACTGACCGCACTTTAACATCCACTCCCGCTTTGGCTAAATCCCATTTGATGAGCTCCGCCATTTTAATTGGTGCAGGGTTATATACTTGTTCTTCGTTTATTACCCACATCTTTAACGCGAGTTTTTTATCACGTAATGTTTTTTCCGCTTCTGAGGGTTGATAATCATAAAAAAAATCAGGCGTATTAATCGCAGAAGCCCAAGATATATCAGGGATAATGTTATTCGCTACGGTTGCTGTATTGTGGTAAATATTTCGCACAATTCTAAAACGGTTTAAACTTTGCGAAATAGCTTGACGAATAGTTTTATCCTGCATTAATGGCTTTTGGAAATTGAAAGCCAAATAGGCTAGGTTCATTCCATCCGTAGATTGAAGATAATAACGGTCGTCCTTCTCACTTAGCAAGCCGAGTTGGCTGACTTCAGGATAAGACGCGATTTGACATTCATTATTAAAGAATTTAATTAAACGCCCTGTACGATCCGCAGAAAGATCCACAATAATATTTTTAATTTTGGCTTCTTTTTTCCAATAATCCTCATTGCGTACCAAGCGAACATACTGGTTATAAACGTAATCTTTTACTTGATAAGGGCCTGTGCCAACAGGATGTGTATCCAATTGGGTGAGATTATCATCCGCACTTAATTGATACGCATATTCTTGCGAGAAAATAATAGAGTATTGGCTGGCAAGATGCGACAGAATTGATGCATCGGGTTCAAACAGGTCAATTTTGACCTGATAAGGATTCGTTGCCGTGATACTTTTAATTTTTTGATTCAGCTTAATACTTTCAAAATACGGAAAGTGAACCTTTTTGGCTTGCTCGTGGAAGATTCTATATTGTGGATTTTTATAAGTTACCACATCATCTGAAAGTGTTGGTAGGTAAGTATCATGCCCTAAAACACGATTAATCGAAAAGACTACATCTTCTGCATTAAAGTCACGAGTTGGTGTAAACCAAGGGGTACGATGGAATTTCACCCCTTTACGAAGATTAATGAGAATTTGTTTGCCATCAGATGAAAGAGAATAGGATTGTGCTAACACAGGAACAAGAGCTGCACTATGATCTTTAATATCAAACAATTTGTTATAAATTTGCTCCGTCACCACATTCATACTGGTGCCAGCGTCTGCAGTTTGTGGGTTAAAGGAAAAACCCGATGCATTTGTACAGTATGTTAAGCCGTTTTCTGTCAGCATTTTGGGTATGCTTGGCGCGGCTTGTGCCAGATTAATTTGACTCAACCCACACAATAAAAAACAAAAAGTGACATTTCGACGTAACATAGCTTTATTATTAAAGACCGTTTTGTGATAAATTGAGTGAATTGTAAAATATCTTGGCAAAAATGGCTAGTTATTGGATTTTTAGGATATGTTTAAATCAATTAATCGGGAAATTAATCAAATAATCAATCGTGGATTTGACCGCACTTTGCGTCTGGCTGTGACAGGGCTAAGTCGAAGCGGTAAAACAGCCTTTGTTACGAGCTTGATTAATCAATTGTTACATATTAACCAAGAGGGAAATGCTCATCTTCCTTTATTTGAGGCTGCCCGAAATCAATCTATTTTAGCGGTAAAACGTGTGCCTCAGCAGGATTTAAGTATTCCACGTTTTGATTATGAAGCGAATCTCAATGATTTAATGAATAATCCACCACAGTGGTGCCAATCTACTCGAGGCGTAAGTGAAACACGCCTTGCTATTCGTTTTGAACGCCAATCGGGCTTACTTCGCCATTTTAAAGAACGTGGCATATTATATTTGGATATTTTTGATTATCCTGGTGAATGGCTATTGGATTTACCTTTGCTAAATCTAGACTTTCAACAATGGTCACTTGAACAAGCTAAAATTACATCGGGTATTCGCCAACAGTTTGCGCAAGATTGGTTGGATAAACTGAAAAAGCTCGACCTAAGTGCGGTCGTCAATGAAGATGTTTTAGCGCAGATTGCAAAATCTTATACTGATTATTTACTTGCCTGCAAAGCAGAAGGAATGCAATTTATTCAACCTGGCCGATTTGTCTTGCCTGGAGAATTAGAAGGTGCACCTGTTTTGCAATTTTTTCCGTTATTGCATTTGTCGGAAGAGCAATGGCAAAAATTGAAAAGAGCGGCAAAATCCAATAGCTATTTTGCCGTGTTGAATAAACGATATGATTATTATCGTAATAAGGTGGTGAAAGGCTTTTATGAAAATTATTTTTCTACTTTTGATCGCCAAGTGATTCTAGCGGATTGCTTAACGCCACTGAATCATAGCCAACAAGCCTTTATCGATATGCAAACAGGGCTTAATCAGCTTTTCAAAAATTTCCATTATGGGAAGCGCAATTTACTTAATCGTTTGTTTTCCCCGAATATTGATAAGTTAATGTTTGTGGCAACAAAAGCCGATCATATCACAACAGATCAAATTCAAAACTTAATTAGTCTGATGCGCCAATTGGTGCAAGAGGGCGGTCGTCATGTTGAATTTGAAGGGATTGATACAGAATACACGGCAATTGCTGCGATTCGAGCGACAAAACAAGTTTTAGTTAATCAAAACGGTAAACAAATCAAAGCTATTCAAGGAGTGCGTTCTGTAGATAAGCAACTTATTACGCTTTATCCGGGGTCTGTACCAAGTAAACTACCTAGTGCAGAGTTCTGGTCAAAACAATCTTTTGATTTCGATTCCTTTGAACCTCAAGTTTTACAACAAGGTGAAAGCATTCCGCATTTAAGAATGGATGCAGTTTTACAGTTTTTATTGGCGGATAGGTTTGATTGATAGAAAAGTCAAATCAATTTAATTGTCAAATATTTAATATAAACCACTATTTTTTTATTGGTATTTAGGTAGAATTAATTTGAGTCTTTCTAAAGTAAAGGAGCTTATAATGAAAATGAAAACTCTCTTAGCATTAGCAATCAGCGGAATTTGTGCTGCTGGCGTGGCAAATGCACATGACCATATGGCAAAACCAGCAGGTCCTTCAATCGAAGTAAAAGTACAACAATTAGATCCTGCAAATGGTAACAAGGATGTAGGGACTGTAACTATTACTGAATCAAATTATGGTTTAGTGTTTACACCAAATCTACAAGGTTTAGCTGAAGGTTTACATGGTTTTCACATTCATGAAAATCCAAGCTGTGATCCAAAAGAAAAAGACGGTAAATTAACAGCAGGTTTAGCGGCTGGCGGTCACTGGGATCCTAAAGGCGCAAAACAACACGGTTACCCATGGCAAGATGATGCTCACTTAGGTGACTTACCGGCTTTAACTGTATTACATGATGGTACCGCAACTAACCCTGTCTTAGCGCCACGTCTTAAAAAATTAGATGAAGTTCGTGGTCACTCTATTATGATTCACGCAGGTGGCGATAACCACTCAGATCATCCAGCTCCACTTGGCGGTGGCGGCCCACGTATGGCATGTGGCGTGATTAAATAAGTCGATTCTTAAAGATAAAAAAGTGCGGTCAATTTTGACCGCACTTTTATTTTTATCGTTTTACTTCACCACTTCCGCCGTATATTCCAGTTTGTGAATCGCATTAATCAATTGCTCATCAGAAACTTTTGGATCTTCTACAACAGTCACAGTTCTATCTTTAATGGAGGCTTTAGTGGAAATCACGCCATCAATATTACGTAATTCTTTATTCACCAAATAAGCACAAAGCTGGCAGTTCATTTCATTCACTTTTAACATAACTTGCTTTGTTTCTTCTGCCTGAGCGATAGAGAAAGTGAATAATGAAAGCAAAAGTGCGGTCGTTAATTTCTTCATTTTTTGTTCCTAATTAGAAAGCTCTAAAATCCACGGTAAAATGGTTGGATAAGTTAAGAAAAAGAGCATGACGATAAATACAATCCAGTACAAAACAATAAGCTTTTTACGGGAAATGTATTTGCTGCAAATGATTTTTTTGGAAAACATCAACAACCAAAAGCCGTAGGCAAAGGCGCATAATGAAACGATAAGCATAGGAATGCGTAAATAATCATATTCACCCAAGCCAATCAACCATGTGGATGACACGCCAAATACTAAATAGATTAAAGGCGCAATACAGCACAAGGTTGATGCCACCGCAGCACTTAGCGCGGTGGCAATCGCAACCCAAAAAGATTTATTAGAGCTTTTTAGAGATGTAGTCATATTTAAATTCTTTCGGATCAAAGGAATTTAGCGGGTCACCACCGACTTCGGCATACGGATAGCCAAAGTTGTTGAGTGGGGCAAGTTCTGGCTGTGGATATAAATCGAAGTCACGAGCATGATTAAATCCTACCCAGTTTGCTTCCCAGTTACCGAATAAGTATTTGGCAACGGCTTGTGTATCCTTATCATCAACAGATTTTTTCTCTGCTAAACGCATTTTTGCCACGTCTGCAGAATCAACAGGCACCCAGCCGAATCCAGCTAGATAGAATTCAGCACGACAATGCTGACCACCGCTTACATTTGCTACGCCATGTTCGTCCGCACTACCGAAAGCACCTTTGGAATATTTGCCCATTTTATCCGCTGCACCTAAACGAATACCGAAAATTTCACGAGCAGGGATACCGCTGGCACGAGCCAGTGCAACGAAGACAGAGTTAATATCGGTACATTTGCCTTTTAACACACCAGTGGTCAGAATTTTTTCTACATCACCATCGCCACAGCCTAGAACAGAATTGTCACGTTCCATATTGTTGACGATCCATTGGTGAATCAACTCAGCTTTTTTCAATGGATTGGTTTCAGTGCCCACAATTTTATCGGCGAACTGTTTCACAATGCCATCAGTTTTAATATGTTGAGTCGGTTTTAAATATTCTTGTACATCAACAGAATAGTGAATATCTTTTGGTGGCTTGTAATTTTCTAATGCACCTTTAACCATAGGTTCACGATCTTTGGTTTCAATCACCATTGTGATTTTTAAATCGCGTTTTTGCGCATCTTTATCCCAAGTCGCAAAGAGCGTTTTCGCACCATATTTGTTGTTTTCTGTTACATAGGCATCCAAATAGTTACCTTCAAAATGGATAGATTTTACCTGTTGATACTCACCATTAAATGGTAAAGGCACCCACAGATTCGCTTGTCCTTGCGAACCTTTTGGCGCAACTAAGTCATAAGTTTGAGTGAATTCATACAGATGAGAATCGGTATTGTAGTTTGGAATGTCGGTATTGGCATAAACCATGGAACATGCGGAGAGCACCGTAGTGGCGATAAGTTTCTTCATGAAAAGATCCTTCTAGTTAGTTAACAGTTAAAACTTAACACATTAGATAAACTAATTATGGATAATGGCTATAGTAGCTCATTTTATTTTCTAGTCAATATTGCTTTTTTATTTCAGCCATTTAAGATTTGCTAAAGAAATTTGAGGTAAAATACCGTTTCTATTTTTATTGGAAAGAATAATGACAAAACAAATTTTCACACAATCTCAACAACCAGAAGAGGAAGAAATTCTGCCTAAGCAGGAATTTTATAATGTTGAAACAACCATCGATAATGAACTTTTAGAAGGGGAGTTGTTGGACGAGCAATTTGAGCAAATTGTGAAGCCTAAATCGAGTGGTTGGAAAACCGCTTTAAAATTGACCGCACTTTTATTTTTAGGGGCGACGGTTGCGCAATCTGTTCAATGGATTTGGGACAGTTATCAAAACCAACAATGGATTTACCTTGCTTTTGCCTTGGTGAGTTTTATTGTGGTGATGTTTGGTTTATCTGAAATCATCGCAGAATGGCGACGTTTGGTGAAACTCAAAAAACGTTTGAATTTACAAGAACAAAGTCAGCGATTAATAGGTGAAAGTGCGGTTAAAAATCATCAAGTTTTTTCTGAACAGGATAGCGAAAAAGGGAAAGCCTTGTGTTTATCGATTGCTGATACCTTAAAATTGGATTCGCAACATCCCTCAATTGTCCAATGGGAAAAACAGCTGAATGAAAGTTATTCTGCTCGCGAAGTTACTCATTTATTTAGTAAAACGGTGTTACAGTCTTTTGATAAAAAAGCGAAAAAACTGATTACGAAAATGTCGGCAGAATCCGCTGTGATTGTGGCAATTAGTCCTTTAGCTGTGATTGATATGTTTTTTATTGCGTGGCGAAATATTCGTTTAATCAATAAAATTGCAGCAATTTATGGGATTGAGCTTGGGTATTTTACCCGTCTTCGTTTGCTCAGAATGGTGTTAGTGAATCTTGCTTTTGCCGGTGCGACTGAAATCGTGCAAGATTTAGGGATGGATTGGCTTTCGCAAGATATTACCGCGAAACTTTCTGCACGAGCAGCACAGGGGATTGGCGTGGGATTATTGACGGCTCGATTGGGTATTAAGGCTATGGAGTTTTGTCGTCCGCTAGCATTTGAAAAGTCGGAAAAACCAAAACTTTCTCATGTGCAAAAAGAATTGCTGACAGTAATGAAAGATACGGTGCTAGGCAAGAATAAACTGAAAGAAAAAGAAGAAGTGTAATAAAAAAGAGCGGTTAAAATTGACCGCTCTTTTTATATAAAGAATATGATTAAAGTCCCGCTTTCAAGCTTGCTTCAATAAAGCGATCGAGATCGCCATCCAGTACGGCTTGTGTATTACGATTTTCCACGCCTGTGCGGAGATCCTTAATACGCGCATCATCTAACACATAAGAACGAATTTGGCTGCCCCAACCAATATCAGATTTATTATCTTCCATCGCTTGTTTGTCCGCATTTTTCTTTTGTAACTCAAGCTCATACAATTTCGCTTTTAACTGCTTCATGGCTTGATCTTTATTTTTGTGTTGAGAACGATCGTTTTGACATTGTACGACAATCCCACTTGGCATGTGAGTAATACGCACCGCACTTTCAGTTTTATTGACGTGCTGACCACCTGCACCAGATGCACGATAAACGTCAATACGTAAATCAGCCGGATTAATTTCAATATCAATATCGTCATCAATTTCAGGATAAACGAAAGCCGCTGCAAACGATGTATGACGTCGATTATTAGAGTCGAATGGGCTTTTGCGCACTAAACGATGAATACCAGTTTCTGTGCGTAACCAACCAAAAGCGTATTCACCACTGACACGAATCGTCGCTGATTTTAAACCTGCGACATCACCATCAGAGACTTCCATTAATTCAGTTTTAAAGCCTTTGCTTTCAGCCCAACGAAGGTACATGCGAAGTAACATTTCCGTCCAGTCTTGCGCTTCTGTTCCACCAGAACCTGCTTGTAAATCGATATAACAATCGCATGCATCATGTTCACCGCTAAACATGCGTCGGAATTCAAGTTTTGCAAGTTGTTGTTCAAGCTCATCTAATTCAGCAACGGCCTCATTGAAGGTCTCTTCATCTTCAGCTTCAATAGCTAACTCAAGCAGTCCTTCAACATCTTCTAAACCTTGTTCTAAATTCTTGATGGTATCAACCACTTGTTCAAGTGAAACGCGTTCTTTCCCAAGCGCTTGGGCTTTTTCAGGTTCGTTCCACACATCAGGTTGTTCTAATTCGGCATTAACTTCTTCTAAACGCTCAACTTTTGCGTCGAAGTCAAAGATACCCCCGAAGCACAGAAGTGCGCTCGGAAAGGTCGGCGATTTTGTTTTTGATTGGATTAATTTCAAACATAATAAATAAACCTCTATAAGCGGCAGAAGTATAAGTCATTTTCAGTTTTTTGGGTAGTTTGGCTTGCACAAATCATCGATCCATTTATAATTCTAATCTTTGTTGTTTAGATATTTAGGAATAAAAATGAAAAAATTACTGACCGCACTTTTAATCACTGCTTCTGCCACTGCTATGGCGACTGATGCTGAGATTAAATCGAAATTACAAGCATTAGGTGCGAAAAATATTGAAGTGAAAGATTCACCGGTAAAAGGCCTTAAAACAGCGGTGACTGATCAAGGCATTTTATATGTAAGTGAAAATGGTCAATATGTTTTGCAAGGCAAAATGTATGAATTAACAAATAAAGGCCCAGTTGATGTGGCCGGTAAACTTTTAGCGGATAAAGTGAATGCGTTAAAAAACGAAATGATCATTTATCCGGCAAAAAATGAAAAATATGTTGTGACCGTATTCATGGATATTACTTGCCATTATTGTCATATTCTTCATCAACAAGTAAAAGAATATAATGATTTAGGTATTACCGTTCGTTATCTTGCGTTCCCACGTGCTGGCATGAATGAAACCGCTCGCCAAATGGAAGCAATTTGGACATCGAAAGATCCTGTATTTGCATTGAACGAAGCAGAAAAAGGTAACTTACCGAAAGAATTGAAAACACCTAATATTGTGAAAAGACACTATGATTTAGGTGTACAACTCGGCGTGCAAGGTACGCCAAGTATTGTGACTTCAACAGGTGAATTGATTGGGGGATATTTAAAACCCAAAGATTTATTAGCTGCTTTGAAGGAATCAGCACAATAATTTTTAGTAGTGAGGGCGTATGATATACGCCCTTTAAATATTCATATCATCAAAGCACATATCAAATGTTCCTTTAGGTGATAATTTTAAATAACAAAACACCGTGAAAAAACTCATCAAACGTCGTGAAATTCCTGCCGGAAATCCTGTTTCAGATAACGCATTACTCGATCGTCTCTATCGTTCTCGCCATATAAAAAACAGCCAAGAATTAGACCGCACTTTGCAATCAATGCTGAATCCCAATCAATTACACGGTATTCAACAAGCCGTAGATTTATTGGTTGATGCTTATCAACAGCAACAAAAGATTGTTATCGTCGGTGATTTTGATGCAGACGGGGCAACCAGTACGGCACTTTCAGTATTAGCTTTGCGTATGCTTGGCTTTACTGATGTGGAATACCTTGTACCGAATCGTTTTGAGCAAGGCTATGGTTTGAGTGTACCCGTTGCTGAAATGGCAATGGAAAAAGACGTGCAGTTATTAATGACGGTGGATAACGGGGTATCGTCTTTTGAGGGCGTGGCGTATTTAAAAGAGCAGGGTGTGAAGGTGTTGATTACCGATCATCACTTGCCACCAGAAATCCTGCCGAATGCTGATGCCATTGTTAATCCAAATTTGCAACAATGTGATTTCCCTTCAAAATGTTTAGCTGGCGTAGGTGTGGCGTTTTATTTAATGCTCGCTTTGCGTGCTAAATTTCGCGAATTGGGTATTTTTACGGCTGAAACACAGCCTAATTTTACTGAATTACTGGATTTAGTCGCGCTCGGCACGATTGCAGACGTTGTTCCACTTGATCAAAATAACCGTATTTTAGCCCATCAAGGGTTGATGCGAATTCGTGCGAAGCGTTGTCGACCAGGAATTATTGCTCTCGCTGAAGTGGCTAATCGGGAAGTTGAAAAACTTTGTTCGTCGGATTTAGGCTTTGCGATTGCACCCCGTTTAAATGCTGCGGGTCGATTAGATAATATGTCTGTTGGTGTGGAGTTATTACTTGCAGAAAGTATGCAAGAGGCTAGAGCGCAAGCCTTAGATTTGGATAGTTTAAATCAAGCCAGAAAAGAAATTGAGCAAGGCATGAAGTTAGAAGCCTTAGAAATTTGCCGAAATCTCACCGCACTTTCTGATGAATTACCGATGGGAATAGCCTTATTTCAGAAAGATTGGCATCAAGGTGTATTAGGTATTGTAGCCTCTCGTATTAAAGATCAATATCATCGACCAGTTATTGCCTTTGCGCAAGATCAAGAAGGTATTTTAAAAGGTTCTGCGCGTTCAATTGAAGGCTTGCATATGCGCGATGTATTAGAGCGTATTCATTCCCAACATCCGGATATGATTTTAAAATTTGGCGGTCATGCCATGGCAGCAGGACTAAGCATTAAAGAAAGCTTTTTCCCTGATTTTCAAAAGATTTTTAATCAAACGGTGCAAGATTGGTTAAATGAAGATCAATTACAAGGTGTGATTTGGACGGATGGCGAACTTCAAGCAAATGAATTTAGTATTGAAACGGCAGAAGTGATAAAATCTGGCGGTCCTTGGGGACAAGCCTTTCCTGAGCCTGTTTTTGATGGTGAATTTAAAATTTTTGAGCAACGTGCAATCGGACAAAATCAAAATCATTTAAAAATGCTTGTTGAGCCTAAAAATGGTGGTCCATTATTAGATGCCATTGCGTTTAATATCGATACTCGGTATTATCCCGATTTGTCGATTAAGCAGGCAAAATTTGCTTATAAGTTAGAAATTAATGAGTTTCGTGGAAATCGAAACCTCCAATTATTAGTCGATTATATTGAACCAATTGGTTAATTTATGAAAAAAGTTTGGCAGAATAAATTATTAAAAGGATCCTTTGCAATGATATTGCTGAGTGTGACAAATGTCGCATTCGGTGAAGTCAATGCAAAGGATTTTTCTGCCAAAAATTCACCGCACTTACCGCCAGCAAATGTAGCACAGTTTGAAGATGGTCGAGATTATTTTTCATATCAAGAACCCATTGAGCAAGCCAAAAGAAACGATCGTAAAATTCCTATCCAATTTTTCTTTGATTACGACTGCCGAGTTTGTTCTTCAGCCCAGGATATCTTGCAACTTTATAGCCAAATTCGACCTAATAAAGTAGCATTAGAAGAACATCCAGTTGCTACAAACGAAGCTAAATTTTCAGCGACAATATTCTATACATTACAGCGTTTAAAAGTGGGCGAGCTGTCAGATGTGCTGTTATTTGAAACCTCTGAAAAGGCACGTTATACCGAATTATCCACATTAGATAAGATGCGTGAATGGGTTGTCTCACAAGGGATTAGTAAAGCTGAATTTAATAAAATCGTATATTCCAAAGAAGTGAAAGAGGATGTGAGTAACGCCATTTATTTGACAGAAGAATATGGTGTCTTTACTTTCCCTTATGTGGTTGTGGGCGGAAAATATGTCCTCACCGCGAGTACGCTGTATAACGATGATTATGGCGTAGCTGTATTAGATTTCTTAGTGAATAAACTCGAACAAGAAAGGAAAAAATAATGAAAATCGGGATTGTTGGTGCAATGGCACAAGAAGTGGAAATTTTATCCCAATTAATGACAGATAAAAAAGAAACGAAAGTGGCAAGTGCGGTCATTTTTGAAGGCAAAATTAATGGTAAAGAAGTCGCATTATTGCAATCAGGGATTGGTAAAGTCGCTGCGGCTATTGGCACTACTGCTTTATTACAATTGGCTAAACCGAATGTGGTTTTAAATACCGGCTCAGCAGGCGGTGTCGCAAAAGGTTTAAAAGTAGGGGATATCGTTATTTCGGATGAAACCCGCTATCACGATGCTGATGTGATGGCATTTGGCTATGAAAAAGGGCAGTTACCTGCAAATCCTGCGGCTTTTCTTTCAGATAAAAAATTAGCAGATTTAGCCGATGAAATTGCACAGTCACAAGGACAAAATGTAAAACGTGGTTTAATTTGTTCGGGAGATAGCTTTATTAATAGCGAAGAAAAAATTGCTCAAATTAAAGCGGATTTCCCTCACATAACTGCAGTAGAAATGGAAGCAACAGCGATAGCACAAGTTTGTCATGCCTTTAACGTACCTTTTGTGGTCGTTCGTGCAATTTCGGATGCAGGCGATGGCGAAGCGAGTATGTCTTTTGAAGAGTTCTTACCGTTAGCTGCAAAACAGTCTTCGGCATTAGTATTAGGGATGATCGACAGACTGTAGTAATAATCTTTTAATAAGATAATAAATTCTAAAATTGAATTATAAACATTATTTAAAAAAGCATAGCTTATTAGCTATGCCTTTTTATATGAGCCAATTAGAATTTATAATTTAAACTCAGAATATAAGTTCTTCCACGTGCAAAGTTATAAAGTACAGATTTATCTTTTCCTCCATCTTCACAAGTATTATTTTTACTACAAATTGAATCATTTAAGCTTGAATAATAGCGCTGTGAAGCAGCATCATTGCCTGAATCTAAAGGATCAACATAACGTTTATCTAGTAGGTTTTGTACTTCAGCTTTTATAATTAAATCTTTAACTGGTTCATAACTTACATGCAAATCTAAAATAATCGGTTGTTTATTAATTTCCTCTGTTTTCTTGATTGCATAATAAGTTCGTTCATGGCTCGTATTTAATTCAAATTGAGAACCGTTAATATAATCTTCTTGAATGGTTGCTCGTTTACTTTTCCCATAGTAACGTGCTGCGATACCAAGAGTTAATTTTTGATCAAACCAGCGAGATCCAAGTTCTAATCTTCCATAATCTTTAGGTAACATTGAGATACGAGATAGACCATAACCTTGTTTTAGAATGTCATCTTTTGATGCGTTATTAGGACGTGGACTGGCATCTGCATAATTGGTTGGTTGATTTGTTCGTTGATATGCATAAGACAGATTTGCAAAGAAACGTCCCATGTCATAATTTACTTCTAATTCAACACCGCTCTTTTTCACAATTGGCTTATAATTTTGATGAGCAATGGTAAATCTAAATCCATTCTCAGAAGCCCAGTCAGGAACAATGCCATCTCTCCACCATACACCATATACATTATGAATATAATTTTTGATAAAACTACGATAGCCAACTAATTTCAAACCTAATACATCTTCTTTAGTGAAAACGCCTTTTTTATAGGTATTAAAACCAAGTTGATAAGTTTCAGCTCGCTCAGGTTTTAATGCCGTATTCACCCCCGCATCAGACACTTGAGAGAAAAACATCTCTTGAATATTCGGCATTCTGTGTGTTCGTGAATAAGTAAAAAATGGCATAAAATAATCACTCAGTTCTGCACTTAATGTAGCAGAATGATTGAATGCCTTTTTATGACCTGATTTATGCAAAATCGGTTCATTAATTTGATCCGCTGTATTTTCATATCCAACATACTCACCATTAAATGCATAATGGGTAAAATTCACGCTGTAATCTAAATGATAAATGCCTTTAGAAAGTGCGGTATCAAAATACACCGTTTTAAATTTCTGCTTACCTGAAGGTTGTAAAATCACTGAACGTTGTGGCAGTAAATTACGGCTGCCTTTAAATCGTCCTAAATTACTGTAGTTACCTTGATCATGTGAAGCATCATCATAAAACAAACTTAATTCTTCTGGAAAACGGTTTTTACTGTATTCATTAGTAAAATAGTTAAACCCTAATGTGGTTTTTAAATCGATTTCTTTTGGCAATAAGAAGGTATAGCTGTTATTTATATCAACAATATTTGCCACATTCTTGGTAATAAGTTTGTCTGCAACTTGCCAACCAGCAAAAAAGCCACCCTTAGGATAAATGGTTTTACCTAAGTTATGTGCTACCATTAGATTTAGATCAAGATAGCGATTATTATTAAAATTATAATTTAATTGATAATTACGATTTTCGATTTTTCGAGAACCAATTTTATTATCAAGGGTACGTATTTGTGCACCTAAGGTATGGTTATCATCGCCATATTCAAATTTTAATAAATGGCTACGAGAACGAGATTGCAAACTGCCTGGTTCAATAGGAGCAACACTATATTGATCTTTATTACGTTCAAATGAGTTATTTGTGGAATCTACATCATTTTGTAATTCAGGGATATTTTGAGGTTGTATACCATTTTCCAATTCTTTCAGAATTTTCCTTCTGGTTTCATTTTTATAAGTATTAAGTTGATAGCTAGATGTATTGTAACGAGGCTCATTAGGCGTATCTTCTTCACTAACATAATCATAATTTTCTTCTTTTCTTTCAATCCGAGTAATACAACCTGGTGTTCTTGTTTCGGTCGCTCCAGTTAGCTCATCTGTTGTTGTAATTGGGTCTGTATTTCCATTAAATGTTGGATTGGGTGCGTTGCAAGACCAATGATTTTTGTTTAGATCAGGAGTCCACTGTCCAGCTGAATTTAAAACATAACCGGCATTGTGGAAATAGGCTTCTTTTTCTTTAGCAAGAATATCTTGTCCAAGAGAAGACAATCGTTCACCTCCACCGATACGATAATCTTGAGAAACCTCACGTTGACTGTAACCATATACCACACCAACATAACCACCATTATCCAGCCATTTTCTGCCTGCAGCCATTGTCATAAAATTCGATTTAGTTGCATTGCTCCCCGTCATTCCTTTTACGATGAGCCCAAAAGGTTTGTCATCAGTAATAACATCATTAACACCTAATGTTCTAAAATTGGCACTACCAGATAAGGTATTTACGCCATTGGAACCTGAAAAGTTACTTTTATTGACATCGACACCAGCAATGAAGTTAGGATCAAGCGATGCACCGAATTGAGAATTACCACCTGATTGACCTGAGTCCATGGCAGTAGAGTAAAAAGTTTGAGTGACGCCATCGACCATTGTATTGACACGACCTAACCCATTTTCGCCACGAATATTAACAGAAACTACGCCAGAGCCTTTATCTTGTTGAGTAAAAGCACCTGGGATACTTCGAATAACTTGATCGATAGTCTGGGTTTCTTTAAAAATATGCTCTCGGGTACTTTTCGCTTTCGCTTCCGTAAAAGGTTTTTTATCGTTAGCGACATTTTTTTCTACTACATCAATTTGATCTAATGTTTCTTCAGCTTTTGCATCAACGATAGAAACACTTAGGGTATTGATTAAGCAGAGTGTGATTAAATTTAATTTAATAACTTTCTTCATTACATATCCTTATTATTTTTTTGAGAAAGATTCGCATTATCTTATTGTGTTTTGTAAAATTCAATAATTTTTTATTAAAATTAATATAAAAATCTAAAAAAAATGAAAAAAATTAATTTTAAAAGATGGGGGATAATTTGGTTAGCTTTTTAACTAAAAAAGCTGATAGGTGCGAGTTTGTTATTTTTTACTCTTTGTTAGTGGATCTTGAATTAAGTTTGAAAGGTGGCAATAGCGAAATAGAGTGTTTATCTTTATAATACGTCAACTTTTGATAAGTAAAGGATAAGTTATATGGGAACGATTATTACCGTTGATGGCCCTAGTGGTGCAGGGAAAGGTACGCTTTGTTATGTGTTGGCAGAAAAGCTAGGTTATGCGTTATTGGATAGTGGAGCAATTTATCGCGTGACGGCATTGGCTGCGTTGAAACGTCATGCAGACTTAACCGATGAAGAAGGATTAGCGGAGTTAGCCCGTCATTTAGATATTCAGTTCATTCCGAAAAATGGTGAAGTAAATGTGCTTCTTGGCGGAATGGATGTGAGTCATTTAATCCGTACGCAAGAAGTGGCGGAGGCTGCATCAAAAGTGGCGGTTTTCCCAAAAGTGCGGTCAGCTTTACTGCAACTTCAGCAGGATTTTGGTAAAAATGACGGTCTGATTGCGGATGGGCGAGATATGGGAACGGTGGTTTTCCCAAATGCACAAGTTAAACTATTTTTAGACGCAAGTGCAGAAGAACGTGCAAAAAGGCGCTATAAACAGTTGCAAAATAAGGGAATTAATGGTAACTTTGCACAGATTTTAGCCGAGATACAAGAACGCGATTTTCGCGATAGAAATCGTGAGGTTGCGCCATTGAAACCGGCTGATGATGCTTTATTGTTAGATAGTACAACATTGAGTATTGATGAAGTCATTGCTCAAGCGTTAGTTTATATTCAACAAAAAGCGTCAATTTCGATTTAACTGTTTATTCAAGGAAGAATAGACATTTATCCTCAAACCCGCATTTTATGGATCTTAATGTGGATGTTATTAACTTAAATTAAGAAGATTATTTATATGTCAGAATCTTTTGCTCAACTCTTTGAAGAATCATTAAAAGGCCTTGAAACCCGTCAAGGTTCAATCGTTAGCGGTACTGTTGTTGCTATTCAAAAAGGCTTTGTACTTGTTGATGCAGGCTTAAAATCTGAATCTGCAATTCCTGTTGCTGAATTCCAGAACGCTCAAGGTGAACTTGAAGTTAAAGTTGGCGACACAGTAAACGTAGCTTTAGATGCAGTTGAAGATGGTTACGGCGAAACTAAACTTTCTCGTGAGAAAGCTGTTCGTCACGAATCTTGGATTGAATTAGAAAAAGCTTACGAAGAAAAAGCGACCGTTATCGGTTTAATCAACGGTAAAGTGAAAGGCGGTTTCACAGTTGAGTTAAACGGTGTTCGTGCATTCTTACCAGGTTCATTAGTTGATACACGTCCTGCACGTGAAGCTGATCACCTACTTGGTAAAGAATTAGAATTCAAAGTAATCAAATTAGATCAAAAACGTAACAACGTTGTTGTTTCTCGTCGTGCAGTGATCGAATCTGAAAACAGCCAAGAACGTGAACAAATCCTTGAGAACCTAGCTGAAGGTTCAGAAGTTAAAGGTATCGTTAAAAACTTAACTGACTACGGTGCGTTCGTAGATTTAGGTGGCGTTGACGGTTTATTACACATCACTGATATGGCTTGGAAACGTGTTAAACACCCAAGCGAAATCGTGAATGTAGGCGACGAAGTAACTGTTAAAGTATTAAAATTTGACAAAGATCGTACTCGCGTATCTTTAGGCTTAAAACAATTAGGTCAAGATCCTTGGGTTGCTATCGCTGAAAACCACCCAGTAAACAGCAAATTAACTGGTAAAGTAACTAACTTAACTGACTATGGTTGTTTTGTTGAAATCTTAGATGGCGTTGAAGGTTTAGTTCACGTTTCTGAAATGGATTGGACTAATAAAAACATCCACCCATCTAAAGTTGTAAGCTTAGGCGATACAGTTGAAGTGATGGTATTAGAAGTTGACGAAGAACGTCGTCGTATTTCTTTAGGCTTAAAACAATGTAAAGCTAACCCATGGACTCAATTCGCTGAAACTCACAACAAAGGCGACAAAGTTACTGGTAAAATCAAATCAATCACTGATTTCGGTATCTTCATCGGTCTTGAAGGTGGTATCGACGGTTTAGTTCACTTATCTGACATTTCTTGGAATGTTGCAGGTGAAGAAGCAGTTCGTAACTACAAAAAAGGTGACGAAGTTTCTGCAGTGGTATTAGCAGTAGATGCAGTGAAAGAACGTATTTCTTTAGGTATCAAACAACTTGAAGATGATCCATTCAACAACTTCGTAGCAATCAACAAAAAAGGTGCAGTAATTTCTGCAACTGTTGTTGAAGCTGACGCTAAAGGTGCTAAAGTTGAATTAGCAGGTGGCGTTGAAGGTTATATCCGTGCAGCAGACTTAACAAACGAAGTTGCCGCAGGTGATGTAGTTGAAGCGAAATACACAGGTGTTGATCGTAAAGCACGTATCGTTCACTTATCTGTAAAAGCGAAAGATCAAGCTGAAGAAGCCGCTGCAGTTGCAAACGTGAATACGAAACAAGAAGATGTTGCTATTCCAAACGCAATGGCTGAAGCTTTCAAAGCAGCTAAAGGTGAATAATTAATTCACATAAATAAGGCTGGGTCATGGACTCAGCCTTATTACTACCAGCTATAATTAACAAGGATTTAGCGGTAATTTATTATGAACTAATAGATTACCTGTAAGTCTTAATAAATAACAAGTTTAAGTACAAATTTAAAGGAGAGTTGACGATGACTAAATCTGAACTAATTGAAAATCTATCAACAAAGCACCCAACTTTATCCGCAAAAGAAGTCGAAGGTATTGTAAAGGATATTCTTGAACTCATTGCACAATCTTTAGAAGAGGGTAATCGTATTGAAGTTCGTGGTTTTGGTAGCTTCTCTTTACACCATCGTCAACCGCGAGTGGGTCGTAATCCAAAAACCGGTGATTCTGTAAAATTAGATGCTAAATCTGTACCGCACTTTAAAGCGGGTAAAGAATTAAAAGATCGTGTAAATGTTTTTGCTTAAACATTCAATCGATATCAATAAAACGGCACTTAGGTGTCGTTTTTTATTATAAATTTTGGCATAATGAATCTATTCTTAACAAGGAGATTGTGATGATTAAATATATTCTCGGACTCATTATTGTGCTAGCTATTGTACTCGTTGCGGTAACTATAGGGGCGAATAATGATCAAGTAATCACCTTTAACTATATTGTTGCTGAAAGCCAATTCCAACTTTCAACATTAGTTGCAATTTTATTTGGTTTTGGATTAATTTTAGGTTGGTTAATTACTGGATTCTTCTACTTAAAATTAAAATTCAAAAATATGTCGTTAGCGCGTCAAGTTAAACGTCAAACCTTACAAATTAACGAATTAACGACTACTCGCGATAAGGCAGTATAATGCTTGAATTACTCTTTCTGCTTCTGCCAATAGCCGCCGCTTATGGTTGGTATATGGGGCATCGGAGTGCCAAGAAAGATCAGGAAGATATTAGTAATAAACTCTCCCGTGATTATGTCACGGGGGTTAATTTTTTGCTTTCCAATCAAACGGATAAAGCCGTTGATTTGTTTCTTGATATGTTGCAAAAACAAGAAACAGAAAATGAAATTGAAAGCAACTCTCAATTTGAAGCAGAGCTAACGCTTGGTAATCTTTTCCGTTCTCGAGGCGAGGTAGATCGTGCTTTACGCATTCATCAAGCTCTCGATCGTAGTCCCAATTATTCTTTCGAACAAAAATTATTAGCTAAACAGCAACTTGCCAAAGATTTCATGACGGTGGGTTTTTATGACCGTGCTGAAGCCCTTTATATTATTATGGTAGATGAGCCAGAGTTTGCAGAAAATGCACTGCAACAGCTTTTGGTAATTTACCAAAAAACAAAAGAATGGAAAAAAGCCGTTAATATCGCAGAGAAGCTTGCCAAGATCTCACCTAAAGAAAATAATGTGGAATTAGCACAATGTTATTGTGAATATGCCTTAAGCGGTGAACTTGAAAGTGTGGTTGAAAAACGCAGTATTTTACAAAAAGCGCTAAATGTATCTCCAACCAGTGTGAGAGCATCAATGCTGCTTGCTGATTTAGAAATGGCAGATAAAAACTACCGTCAAGCCATTCATTTTTTGGAGAATATTCTTAATCAGAATCCAATTTACATTGGAGAAGTGTTGAAAACACTCAAATATTGTTATGATGAATTAGGAGAAAGAGATAACTTTGAGTTATTTTTGATTCGAGCTAGTCAGCAGATTAACAATACTAAAGTCGATTTAATGTTAGCAAGTGTGATTGAAGAGAAAGATGGCAAGAGTGCCGCTCAATCAAAGCTCTATCAACAACTTACAAAACATCCAAGTACCTCTATTTTCCACCGTTTTATTCAATTCCAAATTGATGATGCTGAGGAAGGGCGAGGTAAAGAAAGCTTAATTTTGCTACATAAAATGGTCGGTGAGAGAATTAAGCAAGGCTTTGGTTATCGTTGCTCAAATTGCGGTTATCAAACCCATAAATTAATGTGGAATTGTCCTTCTTGCAAACAGTGGGAAACCATCAAACCTGAACATAATTAATTGACACAGTGAGGTAAAATTATGAATAGCAAAGTAATCGTTGCATTGGATTACGAAACGGAAGCACAAGCGCTATCCCTCGTGGATCAAATTGATCCAAGTTTATGCCGTTTAAAAGTGGGTAAAGAAATGTTTACTACATTGGGAACCAGTTTCGTTAAGCAATTGCATGAGCGTCAATTTGATGTTTTCCTCGACCTAAAATTTCATGATATTCCGAATACTGTGGCAAGAGCTGTGCGTTCTGCGGCTGATTTAGGCGTATGGATGGTTGATGTCCATGCTAGCGGTGGTTTAAAAATGATGGAAGAGGCGAAGAAAATTCTCGAGCCTTATGGAAAAGATGCACCGTTATTAATCGCTGTAACTGTATTAACAAGCATGGAAGATTTAGATTTGTTGCAAATTGGTATTAATTCCTCGCCACTTGAACACGTTTTACGTCTTGCGCATTTAACACAGCGTGCGGGATTAGATGGAGTTGTTTGTTCACCACAAGAAGTGGAGATTTTACGTAATACTTGTGGTCCTGATTTTAAATTAGTCACACCGGGGATTCGTCCAATTGGAAGTGATTTTGGTGATCAACGTCGTGTCATGACTCCTGCTGCGGCTATTCGCTCTGGTTCTGATTATTTAGTGATTGGTCGCCCAATCACTCAAGCTGAAAATCCAGCAGAAGTGCTTCGTTCAATTAATGCATCAATTGAGTAATATGACTGAGAGTACTTTAGTTTATTCTACCGAAGTGGGGCGAATTAAAGAGCAAAAGCAGCCGGTACACCGCCCTAAAGGTGATGGTGTGGTTCGCATCCAAAAACAGACCAGTGGTCGAAAAGGTGCGGGCGTCTCAGTGATTACTGGGCTAGATTTATCCGATGATGAATTAAAAAAATTAGCCGCTGAACTAAAAAAACGTTGTGGTTGTGGTGGTTCAGTTAAAGACGGCAATATTGAGATTCAAGGCGAAAAACGCGATTTACTTAAACAACTTTTAGAACAAAAAGGGTTTAAAGTAAAATTAGCCGGTGGTTAAGATAAGACAAAAAATCCATCTTCAATTGAAGATGGATTTTTTCATAATTAGCCTTCCATAAAGTTTGGTTGGTAAGCAAAGAACATTGCACCTAAGAAACTTAACAAGGCAAATGCTAAAAATGCACTGTTTGGATTGACTGCTTTACGACTAAAATATTTAGCCGAGAAGAAGATATAAAGCACAAGCATGATGATTTTCATGACAAGCCAGCTTTGTAACTGATAGCCGAACAAGAAAAACATCGATAAACCGCTTGCAATTAAAAGTGTATCAACTAAGTGCGGTAAAATTTTTAGCAGTTTAATTGCTCGCCAATCTTTCCCACTTAATTGCATTCCTCCACGGATTATTAATAATCCTAAACTTAAAAATGCACAAACAATATGCAAATAAACTAACATAATCACTCCAGATGTAAAAAGGAAAGTGCGGTCAAAAGTGACCGCACTTTAATTTCTTATTTTGCAATACGCTTATATTTAATACGATGTGGTTGTGTTGCGGCCTCACCTAAGGTTTTCTTTTTCCACTCTTCGTAGTCAGAGAAGTTACCTTCATAGAAAGTCACTTTACCTTCATCACCGTAATCTAAGATATGAGTCGCAATACGGTCTAAGAACCAACGGTCATGGGATATCACCATGGCACAGCCTGGGAATTCTAAGATCGCATTTTCTAACGCACGTAAAGTCTCAACGTCTAAGTCATTGGTCGGTTCGTCCAATAACAGCACGTTACCGCCACGTTGTAGAAGTTTCGCTAAATGTAAACGACCACGTTCACCACCTGATAATTCGCCCACACGTTTTTGTTGATCTACGCCTTTGAAGTTAAAGCGCCCAACATAGGCACGGCTTGGAATTTCAAAGTTACCAATAGTAAGAACATCTTGTCCGTTAGACACTTCTTCCCAAACGGTTTTTTTGTCATCCATTGAATCACGGAATTGATCCACAGAAGCAAGTACAACAGTTTCACCCATCGTAATTGAGCCACTATCTGGTTGTTCTTGACCTGAAAGCATACGGAATAGGGTCGATTTACCCGCACCATTTGGCCCAATAATACCCACGATAGCCCCTTTTGGAATGCTAAATGATAAATTATCAATTAAAGTGCGGTCGCCATAAGATTTGGTTAAGTTCTGAACTTCAATCACTTTATCACCTAAACGTGGGCCAGGTGGAATAAAGAGCTCGTTGGTCTCATTACGTTTTTGGTATTCGCCAGAGTTCAATTCATCGAAACGCGCCATACGTGCTTTGCTTTTCGCTTGACGACCTTTAGGATTTTGGCGAACCCATTCTAACTCTTTCGCAATGGATTTTTGGCGCGCATTTTCAGCGGCTTGTTCTTGCTCTAAACGTTTCTCTTTTTGCTCTAACCAAGAAGAGTAGTTACCTTCCCAAGGAATACCTTCACCACGGTCGAGCTCTAAGATCCAACCTGCTACGTTATCTAAGAAGTAACGGTCGTGGGTAATCGCCACAACAGTACCTTCGTAGTCATGTAAGAAGCGCTCTAACCATGCCACAGATTCTGCATCTAAGTGGTTGGTTGGTTCGTCTAATAAGAGCATGTCTGGTTTTTCGAGTAATAAGCGACAAAGCGCTACACGACGACGCTCACCACCAGATAAATGTTCGATTTTGGCATCCCAATCCGGTAAACGTAATGCATCTGCCGCACGTTCTAATTGGTTATCTAAATTATGGCCATCGTGTGCTTGAATAATCGCTTCAAGATTCGCTTGCTCCGCCGCGAGTTTATCGAAATCCGCATCAGGATCGGCATAAAGCGCATAGACTTCATCTAAACGAGTCAGTGCATTTTTTACTTCAGAAACCGCTTCTTCTACCGCTTCACGCACAGTTTGTTGAGGATCAAGTTTTGGTTCCTGTGGAAGATAACCGATCTTAATACCCGGTTGTGGACGCGCTTCACCTTCGAACTCTTTATCCACGCCCGCCATAATGCGTAAAAGGGTTGATTTACCCGCACCATTTAAGCCGAGCACCCCAATTTTGGCACCAGGGAAGAAGCTTAAAGAAATATCTTTCAAAATATGACGCTTCGGTGGCACCACTTTGCCGACACGGTGCATCGTATATACAAATTGCGTTGACATAATTCTCTCGATGTTATGAATAAAAGTGCGGTTATTTTACTTGATGTTTAGGGAATAAGCTATTTGAAAGGCAAAAAAAACCACCCATACAGGGTGGTAGGAAAGTAGTTTAGCTATATTTATGATTATTTTATTTAGGAACTTTATGAATATCAAGCAATCACTTGACGAAACAAATAGTACATAAATTTCAGTTATAAGGGAAATGCGAATGAATCATTTTTTGATAAAAATCAATAAAATCATAGGATTTTTTACTTTTAGACTGATTTTTATTCGATTTTGATTGGGAACTGCTTGTGATAAAATCTGTCTATTCAATCATTTAGCCACTCTTTTTTCTTATTTATGTTTAAAAAATTACCTTTTGGATTATTGCTGATTTCGCCTTTTTCAGCGCTAGCGCATCCCCACGCATTCATTGATATGCAAACGAAACCCTTAGTGAAAGATAATCAATTAATTGGTTTCTCAACGCAGTGGTTACTTGATGAAGCCAGTTCTTCAGCTGTCCTGTATGATGTGAAGCAGGCAAAAGGGGATAAGGCTGCCCAACAGAAATTAGTTGATGAAGTCATGGCGAACGTTGTGAATGAACATTACTTTAGTTATGTCTTTGACAAAGAAAATCATAAAATTAAATACACAAAACACCCTGAAAATTACGGTATGCGTGTGAAAGGGAATGAGGTGGAATATTATTTTGATTTTCTTTTAGCTCAGCCACAGGCCTTGCAAAATAATGAATTTACGCTGATGACTTATGACCGCACTTATTATGTGGCTATGCGGTATGCAGAAACTGGCAAAAGAGCGGTTGATTTTTCATCACTTCCTGCAAACTGCAAAGGCGAGGTGCTTGAACCTAATGTTGATGAAAAAATTCAATCTTACGCATCATCATTGGATAAATCGCAAAAAAATGAAGATGATTCTCTTGGTGTATTGTTTGCACAGAAAGTAAAAATTAAGTGTGAATAAAAATGAAGTTAAAACTGACCGCACTTTTTATTGGTTTATTAGCGATTATCTTCGCATTGTTACCTTGGTTGTTTGTGCAAGTTGCTGATTGGCAAAAAGCCTTTAATCAGCTGATTTCTGAAAATCTACACCAGATTCAAGCACATTCATCAACGGCAGGATTGTGGTTGATTTTTGCCGCCTTTTCTTATGGTGTATTACATGCATTAGGGCCTGGGCATGGCAAATTTATTATTGCTAGTTATCTTTTTTCTACTCACGAAAGCCAACTTAAGACCAGCGTACGCTTAAGCTTGCTTTCCTCTCTCATGCAAGGTTTTGTCGCCGTTGCTGCAACCTCCATTGTGGTGGTGATACTTAATCTTTCCTCTAAATATTTTAAACTTAGCCAGTTATGGCTGGAACGTAGCGCTCTAATTTTATTAGTGTTGTTAGGGATTTATTGGATTGCTCAAGGTCTGAAAGGCTTAAAGAAAAAACAATCTTTTCGTATTACATCGATCCAATCATTACCAAAACAGATTGGAACAGCTTCGCCTTTTCGATATGAGCAAGGAAAAGTAAGCCAAACACAGTGTAGCTGTGGACATCAACATCTACCCAATGATCAACAGCTTAAGCAATCAGGTGATTTAAAATCTCAGCTCTTAGTGATTTTGACTATTGGTATGCGACCGTGTAGTGGCGCTATTTTTGTGCTATTTCTCGCTTATATGCTGGATCTTTATTGGTGGGGAATTGTAGCTACGTTTGCCATGTCTCTGGGCACAGGATTAATGCTTTCACTTTTTGCTGCGTTAGTACGCTATGCGAGAAATGTCGCAACGCGATTAGGCCATTGGTACGGTTTAACTGGTTCTAATCAAAAAGGTGAGGCCATGATCAAATGCATTGCGGGCGCAATTATGATCTTTTTTGCACTAAGCTTGTTATATGGCACGATGGAGGCAGTAACAGGTGGCGCAGTCTTGTTTGGAGGGTAAAGAAAAGGGCAGCGTTTGCTGCCCATTTATTTGAAAATAGATTATTCAACCCAAGTGACGATTTCTTCAATTGGTCTACGAGATTTTTTGGTAATGTCTCTCGCGCGATAACCAAATGTTGCAGCCACGGATACGCCCCATTCATTTGGATCAAAGAGCCCTTCAGTGGCTAAAACTTCATTCATTTTATCGTAGTTAAAGCCTTCAATCGGGCAAGAATCAACATCGATAGCGGCGGCACCAGTTAGCATATTGGCTAATGCAATGTAGGTTTGTTTGCTTGTCCAGTCAAATAATGCACGCTCGCTTTCTGCGGTTTTCATTTCGACTTCTTGTAAGCCTTTATATTTTGCCAAGGCTTTTTCCAACTGCTCACCTTGTAAACCTTTACGTTCTGCTACATCACGGAAGAAAGGCGTGTCATAGCGTGCATTTTTCTTCGCAAGAATGATCACTAAATGGCTACAATCATCTAATTGATATTGCATACCCCAGCTAAAAGGTTTGAGTTTATCGCGTAATGCTTTATTTTGAATAACTAAGAACTTCCATGGCTCAGAGCCGACAGAGCTTGGTGATAAACGAGCAAATTCTAAAATTGCCGCGAAATCTTCTTGGCTAATTTTTTTATTCGGATCGTAATAACGCGTGGAACAGCGATTTTCGAATACCTGAAGCATTTGTTCGCGTGTAATTTGACTCATGTTTTCTTCCTCTTAACATTATCTAATTTGTGATCTTTTGACCGCACTTTAGCGCTCTTTCCAATATCCAATCCACTCTTTGAGTAATTGCATATTTTTCGTAATCGCGCCACCTTGTGGAATAAAATGCATCATATTGAGTCCATAACTATCAGGCGTAATGCCTTCACCTACACTTGCAGGTAACACATCAAAACCTTGTTGTTGGAATAATAATTTTGCACGTTGCATATGCCATTCATTGGTGACTAAAATAATTTTGTGAATACCTTCTTTTTCCAATATTTGTTTGGTGAAAAGCGCATTTTCTTTAGTAGTAAGTGCTTTAGGTTCAATCCATTTAGTTGGCACATTAAAGAAGTTTTGGAGTTCTTCGGCGGCGATTTTGGCCTCAATAGCGCCTGTTGGACTCGCCCCTGTAATTAATAGTGGCAAGTGTGTTTCTTTTTGTAAGAAAGCGGCATAACGTAAGCGTTCAAGTTGAATAGCAGTTGAAGCTAATGGCGCATAAAGTTCTTTGCTATCACGCAAGCCACCACCCAGCAAAACGATCGCTTGAGCTTGTTGATAATCTTGTAGTGTTAAATGATCTTCAGTAATGAGGCTGTCTTTAAGTACTTGTGCGGTGTAAGGGATACTTAAAAGATAGAGTAGAGAGAAACCAAGTGCGGTCGAAATTCGGCTTAATTTTTTGAAATTGAATTTAGCTAGAATAAGAGACAGCCCCCACAAAATTAAAATATTAAATGGGGGAAGAATCATGGCTGTAATCAGTTTTTTCAATTCAAACATTATTTATCCAATTCAACAAAATCTAGTTCTTTGGTCCATAATTTGGCATAGCTACTATTTTTGCCATAAGAGTTATCGCAAACACGATTTGGAATTTCTAACAAGCAAGAGAAAATATGACCATGTAAGCGAGTTGTGGTGACTTTATCATTCGCTAAGAATACTTGTGCAACACGTTTTACAATACGTTGAGTATAGGCATACCAGAATTGATGGCAAAGATCTTTCAGCCAATCCAGACTAAATTTATTGGCCATTTTACTCATTCGCCAGCTTAATGCTAAAACCACATCATCTTCTGTTGAAAGAATATCTTTCCAGTCTTTTACATTACTGTTAGCAGGCAATTGCGCTAAGATATTTTTTTCTACATCACTTGCTTCAATGTCTTTACGCAAGAAATAAAGTTGTTCACCCGTTGTGCCTTGCTTGGTTTCCATCGTGCCATAAAGCTGATGTGCCATGTCTGGTGATAAATAAACATGATCAGAAAATTGAGCAAATAGATTCGCTGTTCTTTCGTCACGCGCCAATAAATGGCAATCACTGTGGCTACGGAAAAGTTCGGCTGATTTTTGCAGATTTTCTTCGTGTTTAAAATAAGCAGTTTGTGGCAACACAATAATTCGATTATTCGGGAAATTCGTCACCATTTCTTCACGGATCTTTTGGTGCTGCGGATAAAGATCACCAAAGTTACCACCACCATGTAAAAGGATGGTAGTGTTTGGTGTGATTTTCGCTTTGACTTCTTCAAGATCTAAATCATATTCGCAACGTTTTAAGGTCACGTTAATGTGGTGATCTTTAAAAAATTGCTCGGTTCCGTGATAAATCAGCAAATCGCCCACGTTCAAATGAAGTGGGTAGTCGAAATAAAATACGTCGTTTTTATCTTTGATCAGTTCGACAATAGGATTCAGTTTGTTTTTTAAATCAATAAGGAGTTGATTCATTTTTTTACTCTTTTCTTTAAATAGCTAAACAAGAAATTTTTTTCTGCTGTGTTTAATCCGAAGATTAAAATAACACAGATTAATACCATTTCTAAAATGATGGATTGTCCAATAAATTCCAATAAAGAATAGCTGCGGGTGGTATCTGATATATAGATGATACCTAATAGCAGGCCAAACACCACGCCGACATTCACTAAATATGAGACAAATTCTTTGTGGTTAAATTTAATTTTTTTATTAATAAAATATAATCGATAGATTTGTGAGATGACCATCGTACTAAATTTACCCACAAAGGCAAATACTGGATTATAACCTAGTGTGAACAAATAATAAGCCAATGGCACTGTGCAAAGATCGATTAACGCAACGATGATATTGTATTGTTTTACGGTAGATGTGCCAATGGCTAATGCACTCATCCAAAATGCGCCAGCCATTGCACTGATCAATAAGCAAGCAATAATAGCTTGTACAAGTTGTTCAGTATATTGCGGAAGATGATCACCTAGCCAAAATGTCAATAAGGTATGGGTGAAATACAATACAGGTGCCGAGAGAATCGCCATTAAGTAAAGTGAATATTTTGAAATACCAAGAATCAATTGGCGATTGCGATCGTAATCTTTTGCCGCATAAGACTGAACCAACTGTGGATTAGCTGCCATTTGGAAATTATTTACAAAGCTGTAAACGGCACCTTCTACTTGTGTCGCAATGGCAACAGCAGCATTGACCGCTACGCCAAAGAATAAGTTAGACACCATATTTAAGCCTTGTGTTGACCCCACATAAGCAACTTGTCCCATGAGCATCCAACCGGAAAAACTCACCATTTCTTTGGTTTTGCTTAAATCTTTATATAAACGGAAACGCGCAGCCTCTTTGAAATAATATTTAGTGAATAACACATAAAGAGAGAGCACGATTAAACTGACTGAAAGCAATAAGCAGCTATAAGTAACCAACTTATCGTAATGTGTGATATGACTTAAGATAAAGACAGAAGTCAGTTTTAAGATGGTTTCACCTAATCCCAACCAAGCATAGAATCCCATTTTCTCATGGGCAACAATCATGGCATTGAATGGCACTTTGATGATTTCAACAAGAGCAATAATTAATGCTAATTGGTAAACGATATTTGCGGCTTGCAAGCGTTCAGCGGGGATCACCAATTTGTGATTTAAAAACCATAAACCGACGGTTTCGGCTAACACGAATACGATAAAAATAATGAGTAGGTGATTTAAGATGCTAATATTAAAGACTTTATTGACACGTTGAATGTCATTCGAGGCTTTTTCTACGTTAATAAAACGCTGAGTGGTGGCAGTCATTGTGCCATTAAAAAAGGAAAATAAGACCACCACACCCATCACAATGTTATAGATGCCAAAATCTTCTACACCCAATACCTGTAATACCACACGAGAGATATACAGCATAGCCCCCATATTGAAGAGCATGCGGATGTAAAGAAACAGTGTATTTTTAGCAATGGTTTTATTTGACATTGTGAAAATGGAATTAGAAAAATTGAGGGAATTATAGGGGGGATTGGGGTGTGTAGCAAGCATTGTGCAAGTTCTAGGTAGTTGTATAGGACGACCAAAAAGAAAAGGCTAAATATAATTTAGCCTTTTGTTATTTATACGATGCAGACTGCCAAATCCAATTGTTTGTTATGGAATTGATGTAATGTACCACGATGGCCGACACTTAGAATGATCATATTGGGTAACCGCTCTTTAATCGTTTTATAAAGTATATACTCTGTTGGCTCATCAAGTGCTGATGTTGTTTCATCTAAAAAGACTACTTCAGGCTTCGTCAGTAAAATCCGAATAAATGCCACACGCTGCAATTCACCCGGTGACAAAGTCGCTTGCCAATCGTTATCTATATCAAGACTATGAAGATATTTATCCAAACAACAATCCGCGAGTGTTTTTTCCAATTCAGGATGATAAGGATCAATATCTGGATAGCAAATCGCTTCACGTAACGTGCCTTGTGGCATATAAGGACGTTGCGGTAAGAATAAACTGGTCACACAAGGATGTTCTACCAGACCTACTGTCTCAAAAGGATAAATTCCGGCCATCGCTTTTAATAGAGATGTTTTCCCTGTGCCAGATGGACCTTGAATTAATAAAGCATCACCATTTTTTAGTTCAATATTTAAGTTATTAAGCAACAATCTGCCTTGCTCGTCTTTAATACCAAAGTTTGACAATGCAACACGGTTAGAACATTTCATGGGTTGATGAATCTCTGAATGATCTAATTCATCCAACTTAGTCATAAAACCATAAAGACGATTTAAACGTGCTTGGTAGAGCGTAAATTCTTCATAGAACAAACGGAAGAAGGAAAGTGCGGTCATTAATCGGTTAAATGCTTGCACAGTTTGGTGCATATCGCCCAGTTTGATTTGTCCAGTGAAAAAACGAGGCGCTTGCAGCATTAACGGTAAGAGTTTTGCAACGCGCGTGACACTTCCATTAAAGCCGTCTAACCCCAGCATTCTCAATACAATTGCCCAACGGTTATGAATAATTTCGGCAAATTTGTTTTTCAGTAAATGTTGTTCTTGCTGTTCACCTTGATAGAATGCAATACTTTCCGCATTATCTCGCACTCGAATTAAAGAATAACGGTAGTCACCATTGAGTTTTTCTTTATTGAAGTTCAGCTTGATCAAAGGGTGACCAATCCATACAGACATTAATGTTGCCAGGATAATAAAGGCATAAATAAAGAAAACGACGCCTTTTTCGATATTCAAACCGAAAAGACTTAATATTCCAGAAAGTGACCAAAGAATGATGGTGAATTCAATGGTAGTCAGAATAGAATTAATCATACCGCGCACAATTTTTACAGTACTACTGATAAATTCACGTGCATCTTGTTCAATACGTTGATCAATATTATCGGGCAGATCTTTTTCGTATTTGAGGCGATAGTATTTTTTATTTTCTAACCATCGTTTAACAAGGACTTTATTCAAGTTTTCCAACCAACGGATTTCAAATACTTGTTGCAAGAAATAATCGGCGATGGAGTGGATAACTTGTACCAATACTAAGAGGGCATTCAGTTTTGCAAAGAACCAAAACTTATCCGCATCTAATTCCTGCATTGAGCTATAAAGCCCGTTATAGAAAAAAGAGTTGAGTACGCTGAAACGCACTTCTAACAAAATCATGGTAAACAACACCAGTAGCATAACGATGATTTTGATGCTGTTACGGCGATTAATTGAAGGAGATGCAATATGCCAAAACTTTTGACCAAATGAGGTTTGTTTTAATGCTATCATCATCATGCTAAAGCATAAAACTACCCAGAAAAGTGCGGTCAAAATCCAGCTTAAACTTGAGTTAAGTTCAGTTTGCCAATTCATTGATTATCCATAAAGTAAAAAACGAAAAAAGGGCGAAATGATTCGCCCTCGTATTGTGCGCTCAATTAAAACTCAACTTTCGTGTTGAAGATAAATTCACGTCCATAACCTAATGCAACAGGGATTAACGTGTTTGTTGCGTTACCAGAGGTAGATGGATAGTAAGTTTTATCTGTTAAGTTTTTACCGTTAAGTTGGAAGGATACTTTCTTGCCAGAGATTTTTGTATCGTAAGCAATAAAGGCATCATATACCACGGCATGAGGTAATTTGTATGCTTTTGTGTAATCACTGTTATAAGCATACCAAGAACCTAAATAACGAGCACCACCACCAACACGGATGTTACCAAAATCAAATTCACCTACGTTATAAGCTAAGAATAGAGAAGCTTGATGTTTTGGTACACCTGAAAGTTGTTGATTTACCGCATCAGGATAACGCTCGTTTTCAAGTGATTTTACTTTGGTGTAGGTATAGTTAGCTGCTACGCTTAGACTATCCGTAATTTGACCATTAAGATCAAATTCCACACCACGAGAACGTTGTTTGCCGACGATATTCAATTGCGCATTTGAACCAGAACCAACGGATTCAGCCACATTACGTTTGCTGATATTGAATAATGCAAGTGTCGCATTGAAACCTGAGTTTTCATATTTTGCACCAATTTCGAACGATTTGCCTTGTTCAGGTTTTAAATCTCCGCTCACAGGTGTTGCCACACTCATTTGTGGACGGAAAGACTCAGAGTAATTTGCAAAGCTCGCAATATGTGGCGTAAATTTATATACGGCACCTAATTGATACAATAATTTACCATCGTGCTGATCGGTATTACCAGTTTTCGTGCCATTCAAGCCGTGACGCCCTGCAAATTGGTCAAAGTATTCATAACGTAAGCCACCCGTCATGATAAAGTTATCTGTAAAGTAGGCGGTATCTTGAATATAAACACCAACAGTTTTGAGATAGTTATATTGATAGGCGTTGCCATTACCATTTTTATGTTCCGCAACAGGATTGGTGTAGATTGGATTATCAATATTAATATCCGAATTTGTAATACCTTTGTTATAAATCGGTCCAAGATCACGAATATTACGCATTGCATCAATACCGGCTACAAAGCGGTTAGCAATATCACCAATACCAAATTCACCGACAATATTTAATGTGCCACTATGAACACGCTGGTCACCTTGTTGCTGTTCAATCTCTCGGCGTACATGACGCGCACTTAATTCAGGAGAGGTAATCTTGCCTTTTTTATTTTTAACTGCAGGAATGGCAACATCTGTGACGTTAATATTTGTAATACGAGCTTGATTATAGAAATATTTATAACGAGCATAGCTGTAACCCGCATTTAATTTCCAACCATCACTTAATTTGTGTTCAATTTTGAAATCAATGTTATCGGTTTTTGCCGTGGTTTCATTATTTGGTTCATCTAAACGACGCGATACAGGAATATCCGGTAATGCATTGGTTGCCGTTAAAAGATTTGTACCACGATCAAATGGCTCAAGAATATCTTTGTGTTCATAAGAAAGAAGCACTTTAGTTTTATCATTTTCCCAAGAAAGAGAAGGGGCGTAAGTCGTATTTTTCACTTTGCCAAAATTACGCCAGTAATCTTTTTCTTGTTTGTCATAGATAAAGCGGTAAGCAAAACCATTTCCTAAGCCTCCAGTAAAATCTAATTGGGTTCCCCACAGGCTATGATTACCTAAGGTTCCACCAACGACATAACGTGGTGTTTGTTGTGGTTTTTTAGTAATGATATTAACTACACCACCTGGATCTTGAATACCATAAAGTACAGATGCAGGTCCTTTTAAAACTTCAACAGTTTCAGTTGTCGCGCTAAAGTTTTTAGCTGGGCCGGCTTGTAAACCGTTACGCATAATTGAGTTGTCACGGTTTCCACCAAAACCACGTTTTTGAATAGAGTCAAACATACCACCTAACGTATTCGCTTGACTCACACCACTGACGTTATAAAGCGCATCAATGAGTGATTCAGGTTTGCGATCGTCTAGTAGTTTGGTCGAAAGAATATTTACTGTGTTTGGTGTGTCGAATACAGGCACTTCAGCTTTTGATACAACTGATGTCCCTGTCGTTTGATAACCATTTTGTTTAATTCCCGTATCTTGAACGTTAATTTGCTCAAGCGTCTCGGTGTTTGTATCTACGGTTTGCTCAGTTTCTGCAAACGTAGAAATGGAAAAACTGGTTAAAAGTGCGGTTGAAATAAGGCTTAATTTAAAATTCATAATCGCTTCCCAATAGATAATAAAGAGCCTAAAGTATAGCGAAAACGTTTTCGTCAATCAATACAAATTATTTTCATTTTTATGTATGCTTTATTCAGAAAAGATTCATTCAAATTAAGCGGGGGATAAAAAGAAAAATCCCAAGCTAAAAAGCTTGGGATTGTAATGTAATTTGACGAATTATAGTTTTATTAAAATCAGATATATATAATAATTTTCTCCATGATTTTAACGTTTTGATGCAAAGATTTAAGGTTCAGATATTATTGGGTATGAGTTGATTATGCTAATGTTACGGTTTTTTTAGGTAAGTAAGGATATGAAAAATAATATTGGTGACATCATAAATTTTATGTAAAAGAAAATATAATGACAGTTATAGAATGAGAGTATGGCTATAAATAATAATTTCTGTAGTTTTAACCTTTTTGCTAGCAGAGTAGTTTAATGTATATTCACCTTGGCGGTATTGCTGATAAATTTCTTTGATATTTGGGTGATTATCATAAGAAACAACCCAGGGGGTTTTTATATTACTCAATTTTTCTTGAATAGATAGATGATCTTGGTGTTGGTAAAAGTTTCTATAAAGCCCACGCCCTTTTTCATAGTATGGGGGGTCTAAATAGATAAGTGAATTTGCGGGAATTTCATCGTCAAGTTTTGGTAGCCAAGTTCCAGTATCAAAATTAGTAACATGGATTTTATTTGCCATATTACCAATTCTTTCAATACGCTTAATTAAATCAGGTTTATTAAAGCGACAATCTAACTTGTAGGTACCAGTTTGCCCCAATCCACCAATAACTCCTGCTTTAAGAATTCCAGAACGGTTAGTTCGATTAAGAAAAAATGTTGCAAATCCTCTCTCTAATTCTGTAGCATTTACTTCTTCTGTAAGAATTGCTTTTTGATTGTGCCATTCTTCAATGGTAACTTTTGTATCGTTAACTAAGCGGATAAAATCTTCTGTTTCTTCAGTAATAGCTTTCCAAAAATGATAGATGGCCAAATCCAAATCATTTATGTGAATATCAGTGCAGTATCCGCTAAATAGCAAATCTAAAGCAACACCGGCTCCACCAGCATAGGGTTCTATGTAGTGTCCATTAAGATTGTTCTTCTCTATAATGTGTTTAATTACGGGAGCAAATTTAGATTTGCCACCTGGATAGCGAAGGGGAGTGTTTTTCATAAAATACCCTAAAATTTTAGGTTTATATTTAATTAACTGGTCTTTTTACAGGCCAATTGTCCGGATTGATGTTATGAAAATCTGCAACTTTATGGAATAGAATTTGCAAGTTTTTCCTAAATTTTTTAAAGCTATTATCTTCCCAATTTTGAATAATCCAATCTTTTAGTATAAATTTGAAAAATAAGGCAATATCGTTAGATTGATTTCCATTTGGCAATTTACCATTAAAAAACTCTTTTTGTTGCTCTCTCAATGGTTTTCTAGTGCTATCTGGAGGAAGTTTTTCAAAAGTATCTCGAATAAGATTTTTAGCTATGCAGGATAGATTATCTAATGCCCATTCATACGTAAAACCATAATTAGAAATATAGTTATTATTCCAAAAGCGATTTCCATCTTCATTATCTAAAAGGTATTTAAGGTGTTTAAATGCAATTTGTTCAGGATTATCACCGCCGGGTAAAGAAATAATATGGTGAGATAGATCTTCTGATGGCTTATCTCCATCAAGAATACAAATAGCTTTTAAAGTTGTTGATGTCAGCTCCTCGTCTTTAAACATTGATTTTAAATTATCTGCACCAGCACTCATAGTTGAAAAATGAAATTTAGAAAATACGCTAGCGAAATCCCTATCTTTTTCTGTAAAATGCTCAAAAATTAGTTTAGTCAATTCTCTTGCTTCATTATCCTCTGTAAAAATAGGTATTTTTTTATTTTCATATAAATTTTGACTGGTTTCAGTATTAAGATTCATTCTCACCTTATAGATATCTGGATCAGTCATTAATGTAATAGAGTTTGCTGCTCCTTTTTTTAAATAAGTGACATTGATGTCTTCTTTAAAGGCTGCTTCTAATAAATATAGGCTATGGGTTGTTGAAAATACTTGTATATTGTATTTTTTAGAATATTCATTTATTTTTTTAAGTAGTTTAAATTGTAGGGATGGATGCAGTGTTGCATCAATTTCATCAATTAGCAAGTAACTCATTTTATATGCAGGATTGCTACATGATTCAAAGTGATATTTTAGACTGACTAAAGCGGTAAGCATAATCATAATATTATCTTCACCAGCAGAGATCGTGTTGGAGTCAATTCCATCAATATTAGAGTTGAAATTTAATCTATGTTTAATATTATTGTTATTTTCAATTATTGGCTGCGTAATTTGGATATTAGTTAGCTCTTCGTATAGCGAAACTAGCTCTTTTTGATATGCTTCAGGTAAATTTTTTTTAACTTTAGTAACTACATCAGACAACTCTCCGATAGGAACAATACGGGAAAGACCTAAATAGATCACCATTCCAAATGGGAGACTTTGTTTTTGTCCTCGAGCATAATTTAAGATAAGTCTGAATCGATTTTTAAATACCTCAGCATCTTTCTCTTCTTTTGAATTATGGCGGCGGAAAGCATAAATTTCATTATCAAGTTGAATTTTAAATAATGCCCCCTCAGTGCCTTTTGCAGGATCGTTATAAGTTTTATCCCCTTTTGTAAGGTTCTCAACTTTAGGGTTTGTGTACTTGTTGATTGTACGAATTATATTTAAAGCTTCCGAGTTGACTCCAGTAGTTGTTCGTTTAAAACCTTGGAAGGTATTTCCAATAATGTGCAGAATAGAGCTCTTACAAGTGCCATTAGTGCCGGAAATAAGATTAACACCTTGGTTAAAGGGTAACTGTAAATTTTTTAATTTTCTATAATGAGTAATATCGATATTTTTAATCATATGATTGCCCTTAAAATTGTAAATAATTTTAATTGTTTATTGTGGCACGCTAAGTATTCCAATGTTACTATCTTCGTGATAGCTAAAAATAAACTAGTATCATCACCTGGTAAGACTATACAAAAATAGTTAAAAGTTAGCAACATTCAGTTTTAAAGATTAGGTGAAATCCTAAGGGCGAGATGTTTAATTTATTGGTTTTAAATGAAGTATATAAAAAAGCCAGTAGAAATTTACTGGCTTCAATAAATGGTGCACTAGCTGAACCCGAATTGGTTTGTATTATGTTGATTTTAAATGTTTATTTTTTAAAGTTTAAAATCTTGTTACTAAGCTTGTTACTAAAACTCAAATTCACTACAAATTTACGATAGTTTCTGATGCCATAATACCACTAATAAGCCGCGTGTTAGAAATTTTATAGAAAAACTGTTCACCTTGTTCACCAATCCTTAAAACTCTTTATTTATTATATAGTTATATTCTTTTCTATTGTTCACCAACTATTCACCATTGTTCACCTTTGTTCACTAAACAAAAAAAGATATCTCAATACAGAATATTTAATACTTGGCTGTTCAAAAAACAAGCAATCAAATAACTTTAACTTACCGTATTTAAACGTATCTAAACTATTGAAATTTAAGGTATTTACTTATGTCTTTATATGTTTATAGTGTTGTATTGGCTCATTGTGAGCCGTCTAAATTTAGGCTTTTAGAATATACAAGGAATATAAATCATGTTTAAAAAATTAATTGAGTTACGCCAACAAAAGGCGGGAAAAGTAGCAGAAATGCGCTCAATGCTTGAAAAAGCAGAAAAAGAAAATCGATCATTAAATGAATCTGAATCGGTGGAATTTGAAAAGCTAAAAGATTTAAGCAAGCAGATTAGTGCAGAAATCAGTAAATATGAAACTGTAACAGATGAAGAACGTAGCCTTGAAGGCAATGTTAGTCCTGTAGAGCAACGTAGTGCTAAACAATTTTCAAATGATGAACTGCGCCATTATGTTAAAACTGGTGAACTTCGCAATTTAACTACGGCTAACGGTGAAGATGGCGGCTATTCGGTTATCCCACAGTTAGACAAAGATGTAATGAAACGCTTAACAGACGATAGCGTAATGCGCCAACTTTGTAACGTAGTACGCTTACCGGTTGGAGCGAAAGAATACAAAAAATTAGTATCGGCTGGCGGTGCAGCAGTAGAACACGGAACAGAAGGCACAGCACGCAATGGCACAGCAAGCCCGAAACTTCATGAAGTAACAATCGCTTTAAATTCAATCTATGCTTATCCTAAGACTACACAAGAAATCTTAGACTTCTCAAGCATTGATGTTTTAGGTTGGCTAACTGATGAAATTTCTGAAACCTTCACAGAAACAGAAGAAACAGATTTAACTTCCGGTGATGGTAACAAGAAATCAAAAGGCTTCTTAACCTACCAACGCACAACCGAAGATGACAAAGTACGCCAATTCGGCAAACTTCAAAAAATTGAAGTAGCAGGCGTAGCGAAGATTGATGCAGATACTTTAATCGATGCATTCTATACACTTCATAGCAAATACCGTAAAAATGCGGTTTGGGTGATGTCATCAACGATTGCAGCAGCATTACAAAAACTTAAAAACAAAAACGGCGATTATATCTGGCGCGATGGTTTAACAGCCGATGCCCCAGCAACATTATTAGGTCGTCCAGTCCACTTCTTAGAAACAATGCCGACAGGTGGAGCCAATAAAGCAGTAATTGCCTTCGGTGACTTCAAACGCGGATATTTCATTGTAGATCACGAAACAGGCGTGCGAACCCGTCCGGACAATTTAACTGAGCCAGGATTCTACAAAGTACACACCGATAAATATTTAGGTGGTGGCGTAGTAGATTCAAACGCAATTAAAGTGATTGAAACAACAGCATAAATCATAGAGGGGCGAAAGCCCCTTTTTTTGCTTAATAGGTGAAATATGAATAAAGAATTTGAAATCCGCTCCGCAACACTTTCAGCCGATGAAGAAAATCAAAAGCTAGTCGGTTATGTAGTGAAATGGAATAGCCCTTCGCAAGTGCTTTATTGTGATTTTGTAGAATCCTTTGCGCCAAAAGCTTTTAGTGACAGCCTGGCTAGTGGCGAAGATGTGCGCGCACTCTTTGAACATGACCACAGTAAGCTACTAGGTCGAACAAGTTCGGGAACATTAAAGCTAGAAGAGGATTCTATAGGTTTACGCTTTGAACTAACCCCACCTGATACAACGACAGGAAAAGATTTATTAGTTAGTGTTTCCCGTGGTGATATTACTGGGATGTCTTTCGGATTCCGAGCGATGGAAGAAGAATGGAAATTTGATGTGGAACCTTATCAAAGAACAGTGATTAAAGCGGAGCTATTTGAAGTTACTGTAACAAGTATTCCAGCTTATCCGGAAAGCAGTGTTGAAATCGCTAAGCGTTCGATGGTGGCTGCTAAAGAAAAAACGCAAAATAAATCTACCGCACTTTTAAGCAAGTGGGTTGATGTAATGGGGGCGTAATATGTGGAATCCTTTTAGACGAAAAGAAAAACGCAGCGAGCCAATCACTATTGATGAATTTATCTCTTACATGGGCATAAATAATACAGGTGCGGGCGAATATGTCAGCCCACAAACTGCAGAGGCTCTACCAGCGGTTATGAACGCCGTAACAGTGATTGCCGAATCGGTAGCATCTATGCCTTGTTATCTGTACGCACTGAAAGAAGATGGGCGAGAAAGAATCTACCGTCATCCGGTTGAATACCTTTTAAATGAAATGCCTAACCGAAACCAAACACCTTACCAGTTCAAATATACGATGATGCGCCATTGTTTGCTAACTGGTAATGCTTACGCAGTGATTGAGTGGAATAACAAGGGTGAACCTGTAAGCCTTACACCTTACCAGCCGAGCGCAGTAAATATCTTCCGAAAAGTAACAGGCGAACATATTTACCAGGTAACGGACTTAAACGGAGTTACTAGAAACTATCTTCAAGATGAAATGTTACACCTACGCCATAGTTCCCTTGATGGATTTATGGGGCGTTCACCTGTGACAGTTTGCCGTGAAACGATTGGACTAGGTTTAGCACAACAACGACACGGCGCATCAATTATGAAAAACGGATTGATGGCAAGCGGACTAATCTCAACGGCTGAATGGTTAGACGATGCGAAAGCACAGAAAGCAGTGAAAGCCTTAGAGCGTTACAAAGGCGCGAAGAACGCTGGCAAAACACCAATCCTTGAAGGCTCAATGGAATACAAACAATTAGGCATGACAAACCAAGATGCCGAATGGTTACAAAGTCGAACCTTCACAATTTCCGATATAGCCCGAATTTACAACATAAGCCCGATTTTCCTACAAGATTATTCCAATAGTAGTTATGCGAATTTCAGTGAGGCTAGTAGAGCGTTCTTATCACAAACCTTGCGCCCATGGCTAACTAACTTTGAACAACAGCTTAAAGATGCCTTAATGATTGACTTAACGAGCAGTAGCAAGAAACGGCACTTAATCGAGTTTGACACAAGCGACTTACTCCGCACCAGTCAAAACGAACGTTTCAATAGCTATGATGTGGCGATTAAAGCGGGCGTAATGTCACCTAACGAAGTGCGCAGACGTGAAGGCTTACCGCCTTATGCTGGCGGTGATGAATTTAGCCAAGCATGGAAACAAACCGTAGAAGTTAAGCGTGGTGATAGCGTAAACGAAAACGAGGTGAACGATGCCTAGAATGATTAGAGCCGGTAAATATAACAAGGTAATTACCTTACAAAAAAGGGATTATGACAAAGAGCGAAAAAGTGGTTATGGCTCATCAAGACCTTTTTGGAAGAAATTTGCCGAAGTAAGAGCAAGTGTAGAACCATTACAAGGTAGAGAGTATTTTAGCGGCCCATTTCAAATGGGGGAAAACATTGTGAGAGTTAGAATTCGTTACATTGAGGGCGTTACCAGGAAAATGCGTATTAGATACGGAAACCGTGTATTTGATATTTATTCGGTGATTGACAGCATGGAGTCACACAGAGAATTACAGCTAATGTGTAAAGAGGGTGAGGCTTACAAAGGTGGTGATGATTATGTCGAGTATTAATTTAACGATTGATGAAATCAAAGCGCACTTAAATCTTGATCATGATTTAGATGATGAGTTACTGGAAGCCTATAAGGTAGCCACATTGGAAGTATGCCAAAAGCATATTGGTAAAACCTTTGGGGAAGAAGAAACGGAAAAGACCATACCTTTTACCCCGGCGATTAAGATTGGTTGCTTAATGTATATCGCCTATCTCTACACGAACCGCGAAGCAGTCACAGACTTAGCCAACCTTAAACCGGCACCTATGACGATTTCCGCATTGTGGGAAGTGTATAGAGAACCGTGCGCTTACTAAGGATTTAGTAACGAATGCCATACCAACCATTAAGACGTTGTAGCTATCCCGGATGTAGAAACAAAGTAAAGTCCGGTAGATGTGAGGAGCACAAGCCAAAAGACACACGCCCAAACAGTAGCGCACGCGGTTACGACCATAAGTGGAGCAAATACCGCGAGCAATACTTAAAGCATCATCCCCTTTGTGTGATGTGCTTAGAGCAAGGCAAATATACTCCGGCAACAGTGATAGACCATATCAAGCCGGTAGAGAACGGGCAAGCCGATCCGTTGTTTTGGGTAGCAAGCAATCATCAGCCTTTATGTCGTGATTGTCACAGCTATAAAACACGAGTGATAGACCAACGCGGATTTGGTGCGAAGAAGTGAACCGTTTCGATAACGAAACAACTGAATTATGGTGATATATCCACAGTTGAGTTGTGGCCATATGACCATAACTGAGCTAACCAACCCAAATTTGGTTTGGTATAAATTTTGAACAAAATCCAACTTTGGACTTTGCTTTAAATTAAATGATTACAAAAAGACAATTTGAACAGGTGGGGGGAGTTTTTGAAAGAAAGTGGCAAGCCTAAAGAACCGCCCCCCTATACAAATTTTTACGCAAGGTAATTTTTTTGAAAATAAGGAAATACAATGACAACAAAAAACAAGAAAAAAACGCATAATCCACCGAGTTTTTTAGATCCAATCGCTAAAGCGGTATGGAAAGAACGAATTCCGCAACTTCTTGAACGTGGTGATATTCAAGATGCGGACTTAATTCACCTGGAATTATATTGCGTGAATTATTCTCTTTTTCGTGCTGCAGTTGAGGATATTCATAAAAACGGCTTTTCAATAGTAAATAGCCAAGGTACGCAATCAAGAAACCCCGCACTGTCAGCGAAAGCAGATGCTGAAAAAGTGATGGTGAAAATGTCCTCGCTTTTAGGCTTTGACCCAGTAAGTCGCAGAAAAAATCCGGTTGAAGTTGAAACTACAGATATGTTTGATCAAGTGCTTACAATGTAGGTGAAAATGGTGATTTGGCATGAGTATGCGGGAAAAGTTCAATCTGGAGAAATAGTAGCTTGTAAAAAAATAAAACAAGCTGTAGCACGCTATTTTAATGATTTAGCAAACCCCGCTTATTTCTTTGATGAAGGTGTGGTAAATAAGTTTTTGGCTTTCTCTAAATTATGCCCACACGTTAAAGGGCATTTGCGCGGTGAACCTATTATTCTTTCTGATTGGCAAGTGTTTCTATTTGCTAACCTATTAGGCTTTAAACGGAAAGATACTGGATTGAGAAAATATCGTTCTGCTTATGTTCAAGTGGCACGAAAAAATGCTAAATCGACAGTAGCGGCAGTACTGGCTAATTGGTTTTTATTGGTAGAAGGTGGGCAACAAGATATTTATACTGCAGCCGTTAGCCGAGATCAAGCTAGGATTGTTTTTGATGATGCTCGTCAAATGTGCTTACTTTCAGCTCCATTGAAAAAGCGCCTTAATATTCAACAACACAAGCTAATTAATCCGAAGAACAATAGCATTATGCGACCGCTTGCCGCTAAATCCTCAACCATTGAGGGAACAAACCCTAGTTTAGCGATTGTTGATGAATATCACCTACACGCAGACAACAGCGTATATAGCGCGTTAGAGCTAGGGCAAGGCGCACGCCCTGAAGGTTTACTCTTTGCTATTACAACAGCCGGAAGTAACGTTATTTCAGCCTGTAAACAGCATTATGATTATTGCGCTCAAATCCTTGAAGGGAATGAGCAGAACGACAGCTTATTTGTGTTGATTTTTGAGTTAGATGAAGAAAACGAAATCGACAACCAGGAGAACTGGATAAAAGCAAATCCGAATATAGGTAAATCCATTCCTTACCTTGATTTTGAGAACACAATCAAGAAGGCTAGGGGGATTCCGTCCGAATGGGTAGAAATGCTAACTAAGCGCTTTAATGTATGGTGTCAAGGCTCTACGCCGTGGCTAGGTGATGGAAACTGGGCGCAATGCGAACGGCAGTACACGGAAAGCGATTTACTTCATCAAGATTGCTATTTAGGGCTAGATTTATCAAGTACCAACGACTTAACAAGCCTTTGTTATACATTCCCACACGGAAACAAAGTGCGCTTGCTTACACGGCACTACATTCCCGAATTTCAGCTTAACAACGTGGCAAATAAAAACCGCGCAATGTATCGAAACTGGGTGCGCCAAGGGTGGCTAATTGCCACAGAGGGCGACTGTATCGACTATGACAAAATCCGTGATGATATTCTCAAAGATGCGGAAAACTTTAATATCAAAATGACAGGCTTTGATGTATGGAACGCAACCCATTTACGAACACAATTACAAGCGGCGGGGCTTGAAGTAGAGCCATTCCCGCAAACATACCAACGATTTAGCCCAGTGGCAAAAAGTGCGGAAGTTTTAATAAACAGACAGATGATAGAACACAACGGCGATCCGGTGCTTACCTGGGCGTTATCCAATGTGGTGATGGAAACCGATGCCAACGCCAACATAAAGCCAAACAAGAAGAAGGCCGCAAACAAAATCGATCCGGCAGTAGCTTTCTTGATGTCATTCGGCACCTATCAACTTGAATATGGCGATCTGATTTTTGAGTTATCAGAAGAACACAAACAGGCATTGGAACAATTTAATGGTATTGATTTATAACTACAGAGGGAAACTATGGCAGTTCAAATAAAAGGCTTGAGAGAACTTGAGCAAAACTTAAAAAAACTAAATAAGGATATAAACAAAGTCGCTGCAAAAGCAATCAGAAAAGGACTAAATAGCGCGGCCAAATCGATTGAAAAAACAATCAAGCCGAATGTTCCAACATTAAAGAGTAGCACTAATTTCCGACAAAAAGGAACAATTAAAAACAACGTTCGACATAAAACAAGGGTAGCCAAAGATGGCTTAAGTGGTATCACTGCAATTCGAGTTATGCGAACAAACGGCCGTAGAATGGCAAAAATTGGGGAAAATACGCGAGATAAATCAGATCCGTTTTACTGGTGGATGGTTGAATATGGCACAGTAAAAATGAAAGGTCGCCATTATATGGAAAAAGGCTTTAAATCTGGTGAGGCACAAGCACTGAAGATTGCAAAAGAAGTTGCAGAAGAAGAATTTAAAAAAGCGTTCAAATAATAGAAAAGCCCGACATTTCACAATGTTGGGCTATTTTGTCTAAAAACTTACATGCAGGACGCGATTAGGCACTTGTAGATCGCAGCTCCTTAAAGTTTGCGGCAAACTTCCGAAAAAGTAAGCCGCTCACGTTTAGATACTTTGAAAATATTTCTAAATTCAAAGCGAGACTATTATAAAACTTTTCTGATGAACAAAAAATAGCCGTAGCTTAACGCATCTAAACTTTGATAAAATAGAGCAAGAAATAAACAGAGAAACGAGGGGGAAAGTATGATTAAATCCGTTTTATCCGCATTTGGTTCATTTGTATTTTCTGCTTTAGATTTTTTGTTATTTTTAGCCATATTGCTTTTTGTTGGCTTGTTGGTTTTCATCTTTTGGCCAATATTAAAATGGCCTTTACTGGCTTTTCTAATAGGTGCTATCGCCTTCTTTTGTTATCTAATATACAAGATAAAAGAGAAACCAAAACCGCTAGAACAAGACGAAACATTATCCAGCTGGGCAGAACAGGAATTGCAACGCCCTATCATTCAACGAATTCTACAAAAACAAGAGGAAAATAAACCGTTCATTAGCGGAACAATAACACATATTGGAAATGACGGAAAAGAAACTCGATTAGGCAATATCACTATAAATATAAAAAACAGGGAATAATATGGAAAATAAGGAATATCTACTAAGTTTTTTTGTAATAGATAATAATGGGAATGAAATTGATAGCAACATTATATCCATAGAAGCATTAGATGAAAGAGATGCTAGAACTAAATCTATGATATTTCTACAAAAAAGATATAAAGGAAATCGATTGGAAATAGAATCTATTACATTAGCTGAATAACCAAATAAAGCGCATCTAGGCTGATCCCAGAAAGCAAGAAACCTTATCTTGTTGATGCGCTCCTACCAATAAGGGCAAATGCGAAAGGGGCGTTTATGAATGATAATTTATTTGATATTCTTCTTAATGCATTAAAAAAAATAGAAGATGAAACTAATTTAAGCCAAGATGATGTAACAAAAGGTTTTAAAAAATTATTTCCTCTCATAGAAAGTATAGGAAATGATGAGGGAGATGTTCTAGATAGTATTATTTATGAAGGGTTAAATAGTGATGATATAAAGGATGTTATTTTTTATTATTTAGACTGTTTAGAAAAAATTCTTTTGAAATCAATAAATATGAAAGACCTATTTATGATTAATGATCTGAAATTTATCCTTACTGATAAAGATGAGTTCGAAAATGAGTTATCCAGTCGCACTGAAATAGATACTAGAAATATAAGATTATTTTTAATTATAAAAACTCTTTTAAAAGCAAAAATTAATGAATTATATTCCTATTCAAATGTCACCCCTAAAGCTGAAAGAATAGCAAAAGGAAAAACTCCAAAAGCCAAGAAACTAGATCAAATTAAGGCCGAAGAATGGGTTAAAGAGGTGTGGAAAAAACATCCAGATGTTACACAAGGGCAAATGGCAATAGATGTTAAGGATGCTTTAGATCTACGTCAAACAATTAAAACTATAACTGGATGGATTAAACCTTTAGACCCACAAAAAGGAAAGAGAAAAAGAAAACCTAAAAATTACTAACCATAAGTAACTTATTTACTGAAATAAGCTACTTCTCGCCATTATTCCACTTCTAAAAATAGGTTCTAATACCTCTCGTAACGTTACGTATCAAATCGGGCTATTAATTAGCCGCGTGTAATTAAATTTATGAGAGGTGTTTTATGACCAAAATTCAAAACTTAAATCAAAACCAAAAACTAATCTCCGGTGAAACCGCTTGCCATATTGTTGGCTTTGGTCGCACCAAACTAAATGAGCTTGTAAAAGCTAAAAAATTCCCTCAACCAATCCGCTTTTCACAAAACTTTGTCCGCTGGGATTTAGAAGAAGTGAATCAATGGATTGAAGAACAAAAAGCCGCGCGCGCTTAATGGGGGAAATATGGCGACAAGATTAATGACAATCGCTAAAGAACTTATTTTAAAACCGAAAACAGGTATTAGTGAGAAAGAAAGTTATTTCAACGTTCATTTCCTCAATGCTCGTAATGAGGTAAGCGAAATTCAGCGAATTCTTGATATTGAATTGAATAAAGCTCGTGAGATTTCAGAAGCAGGGAGACACTACACCCGATACACCGTAAAAGATGGCGATCAGATACGCAAAATCGCCAACCTTTACAACGAAAAACTACGCTATCAGCAAGAAAAACGGAATCGTTGTTTAGATATTCCATTTTTCACTGAAAGCAATATTCAACATTCAATTAATTTATTAGGAGGTATCCAATGAATCTTCAGGAAAAATTTGAGCAGGAATATAAAACTGCTCCATTGACTATCACACAGAAATTAGTTTATCCGCATTTCATCATAAATTACTCAGAAGAATTTGATTTGTTTTATTCAATATTTAACTTGGATAAAAACAATACTTTCTGTGATGAGGTTGGCACTGAAGCACTAGATGCTTTGTTATCCGGCATCGCAATTAAACAAAGTACTTGCGAAGTTCCGCTATTAGTGACTAAACAGGATTTAGATTTGATTTACTCGTTAGAGACTTCAAACCCGATTATTAATCTTGATGAGCAATATCAAACATTACAGTAAAACAAAAGCCCACGTTAGCGCGCGGGCTTATATCATGGAGTTCAATCATGAATATAATTTATGTAAATTATAAACAATGTGAAAATAATTACAATAAATTTCACTTTACAAAGTGCAGTCAAATTTGCGACTATGTCTACGCCTTAGCAAAATCTAAGGCCAGCCGTGGAAAGCTGAACTATCTAACTTTGGCGAACGACAGCACGCCATTAGACCGTGCTTTTTTTGTTCGTAACATTCGCACACCTAAAGAATATGCGGATTTTGTTTTACATATAAATCCGATCATTCTCTCAATGGTAGAGCGTAATAAGCCGTCTATGACGGGCTGTCTTCCAAAGTTGGCAGTTTTCCACCTTGTTACGTTCTACCGCCCGACCGTGGAAAGTCTAGCGGTAGTTCCTGAAAATCTAACTTTGGAACTTACGCAAATGTATCAATTCATCTTCGCGGCTATTCGCCGTACTGATTTATCAAATCACCTTCAAAAAATCCGTATTACCGCTGATAACGAACGCAACGCACGCGCTAAGCTTGCCCGCGAGTTCGTCTTAGTGCTTGCTGGAAGAATCAATCTTCAATCAGACCGCACTTTATCGGCAAATACTTTCCCTTCAATCTCTTTCGCGGAGGTGGCTCATGCTTAGTTATGATGCTATTCAAATAGCTCTTCAAGATGTTGTTAATAGTAACGATGTAAGTGAACAGACCTTAGAGAAAATTCGCACAGAAAGCGAATGTCTTTGTGAATCTATCGAATATGGCTTAATGGAATTGGGCGATATGATAAGTCGTTTAGGTTTCTTTGCTGAGAGTGAGCAAACCTTTGATCGCCACGCGATGAGTAATGACAATGTAAAACATATTGGAGCATTAATTCAGGCTAACGCTTATTTTCTTAATACCTTACGAGAAACTGCTATTCAAGCAACTTATCATCTCAATGGTGGAGATAAGGGGGCGAAATGATGAGTAACACGAAATTCCCTTACACCCTTGTTTTTACCTATGACAACGGCGATCAATTCACTGCGGGTCAATATTGTTCACTTAGAGACGTACTACAAGCCAAAATCAGAACAAAAGCTGAGATTGGCGAAAAAGATATTACCGGCAGACGTTTAGAAACTATCACAGTTTTAACGGAGGGCGAAGATGAAACCAACTAACCCAATAGCACAGCTTGAGCAATGGAAGAAAAACAATGAGCAAGGAAAAATAAATCAGTTTGTGAATGAAATGAACCAATCCAAAATTGGTTCGGTTAAAGGTAACAAGCTCAATATTGAGCCGGTTAAAAGTGCGGTTAAACTCAAATTTGAGGAAAACCAGAATGCAAATTTACATTCTGTAGAAAATACGCAAGGAAACGAGCACAGCGCACCTAAAGCCAAATACCAAGGCAAACTATCATTCAACCCGTTAGTGTTTGAATATACTCAGATTTCTCGCCAATTTAAGCTAATTCATGACAGCAACCGGAAATGCCTTGAAGTTTATCCAGACGAGTTTCATCACAAAGTGAAATTCCGTAATGAACTAGCTGATTTAGTAGGGAAGTTAAAAGCTGGCTCAAAGTTACTTAATGAAATGGCTAAGTCGCAAGGCGTGGAAATTAAAGATAAGTACGGAGCGCTAAAGGGATTTAATCAAGCAAATAACTACTTAATCCATAAGTTTGTTGAAGTGATAGAGCAGATTGAGCAGTTACAAGTTGAAAATATTGAAAAACAAAAATTAATCGTTAGCGAGGGCAAATAAGATGGATATGAATCAAAAACTAGATTATTCAAAACTAACTCCTATTGAGTTAAAAGCGATCGCAATTAGTTATCAGAATATGAAAAAAGATGAAGGTGAAGCATTTAACTCATCTTTCCCTTATATGACTAGTGCGATAGAAGTATTAGCAGAGCAGTTATTTGATTATCCTGCTGACAATATTGAGGAGTTAAAAACTCTTCACGATGAATTATTAGCGGCAAATAAGCATTTATTACAATTAGCTCCAGTTCCACCCTCTTTAAATCCAGAGAAAATAGTATCAGAACTAACAAACGACCAAATTGTTGATAGATTATTAAAAATTAGCCTGGTTAATTCATTAGTTGAAACGCTCTCATATTTTCAAAATATTGTGTTAATGCGCATCAGTGATATTGAAAACGGAGTGATTAAAGGGGTGAATAATGGCTCGATTAATTAATGCTCCGCACCTTGCGGATCAACCGCATGAACCTTATTCCGATTTATTTGTGCTAGCTGGCTCTAAAGCATGGAAAGCATGGGATGACGGAAAAGGTGAAGAATGGCTCTTATTATGTTCGTTGGTGGATGGTCTAGAAAGTAATCAGAAACCAGTTATTCTAGGCAAGGATCAATTAAGCAAAATTTCTTCAACGCGTATAGCTAAAGAAGATCAGCAGTTAGTGAAGATTGCTCAATATGGCGAATTAAAACAGGAGGAAATCACCGCAATTTGTCAGAATTTAGCAAAAAACACTTCGGCTAGAGAGGTGAAACTCATTGATGCGGCCGCGCAAGTGAAAGAGGATTTAAGCTCTTACATTCAACGCTTGCGAACCGATAAAAAGACCGCTGATTTAGCAACGCAATTAGCTCCGCCCGAAAAGCTGAAAGAAAATGACGGAGTAAATAAGAAAGCGCGAGCCTTGACGAAGTGGCTAAATATGGATTTAGCATTAAACCCAAAAGACCGAGAATTATATCGCTATGACGGCATAAGCTGGCAGTTAGTAGATAAATTTGAGTTCTTAGATAATGCAGTAGCTTTCTTTGATGAACAGGACTTCAATTATAGTGCGCGCTCAATAGAAAGCATCATTGATACAATCAAAATCCAATCCCCAAAAATGGGAACACAGGCGCAAGAATTGATTGCTTTCAATAACGGCACTTTAAACCGCACTACGTTAGAGTTCTTGCCCCATTATCGGGAAAACTGGCTAATGTCTTATATTCCGCATGAATATCTAAATTCAGCGCAAAATACGCCATATTTTGATAAATGGTTAGAGTTCGTAAGCGGTGGTAAAGAAAACAAAAAGAACGCTATTCTAGCGGCTTTATACGCAGTTTTAACTAATCGTAACGACTGGCAATTATTCTTTGAAGTAACAGGCGATGGCGGTAGTGGTAAATCTGTTTTTGCTAATATTGCCACGTTATTAGCTGGTGAGCAGAACACAGAAAGCGGGCGATTAATAGATTTAGATGAACCGCGCGGGCGAGAAAATTTTGTAGGCAAGACTTTGCTAATTTGCCCTGAACAATCGCGTTATGGTGGTGATGGTGGTGGATTGAAAAGTATTACAGGTGGCGACCCTGTGAATATTGACCCAAAACACCGCACTAAATTTAAAGCTGTTATTTCGGCAGTAGTCTTAATTGTTAATAATGAGGCGACTAGATTTACAGAGCGTAGCGGTGGGATTGAGCGAAGAAGGGTGATCTTTCACTTTGACAAAGTAGTACCTGAAAACGAGCGAGATCCTAATTTCATGGATAAGATTGAGGGGGAAGTAGGGGGTATAATTTACAAACTAATACATACCTTTGAACAGCCTGAAACCGCTAAGGCCGCTTTAAAAGAGCAACAAACAAGTGATGAGGCTTTAGAAATAAAAAGCGAATCTGACCATATCACCGAATTTTGCGGCTACTTTTATACTACGGCACAGAATGACGGTTTGTATATAGGAAATGCTAATCTAGGTGGTAAGGCAAGAACGCATCTTTATCCAGCATACTTAGCATTTACGGCTGCGAGTGGAATTTCAAATACTCTTACATTGAGAAACTTTTCAAATTCATTAAAGCAAGGATTTGCGCAGCATAAAAATAAATTTGAGTTCTTCAAAGTTAAAGGAAAATTTGGATATCGCTCCAATGTTCACTTCAAAAACTATGAAGAGTTCCAAAATGAGTTCAATTCATAAACCAGGAAAAGGGGGCGAAAGCCCCTTTTTTTATGCTTTTCTCTTAAAAGGTGAACAATTAGGGTGAACAATAATGTTCACCTATTCACCCATAACTATATGAAATAAAAGGTTAAATTGACAAGGTGAACAGGTGAACCAATTTTTGTAATATTTTTTACACGCCGCTAATTCACACGCTTTCTTTTTCGCATCGCTCCACAAAATCACTCCATAATTGCATCACAGGGCGGCGGAGTTCTACATAATCGTAACGGTTATATGCCTGACTTGTTTTATTCCCAATGCTATGAGCAAGACAACTTTCAGCAATACGGAAATCAACTTGCTGATCTTCTAAAAACGTTCTAGCTATCGATCTCAATCCGTGAGCATCTTGAATCCCTTTGTAACCTATTTTTCTCAATGCGTTAGCTATTAGTTCTTTACTAGCTGATTGGTTAGGTTTGTGATAGTGAGAAAATACGAATTTGTCATCACCTGTTATAGGTTTCAATTCTTTCAGAATATCCATCATTAAAGATGAAAGCGGAACAATGTGCGGAAATGCCCCTTGTCTTGTTTTTTTCATTTTTTCGGCTGGGATAGTCCATAACTTTTTATCAAAATCAATTTCAGACCATTCAACAGAAACCGCCTCAGCCGGACGAACCATTGAAAGTAATTGCCATCGGAACAAAACCTTTGTTAGATGATCTCTACTTGAATTTTTGAAGTCTTGTAATAGTTTCGGTAGTTCTTCCGGTTTGATTGCCGGGTGATGTTTTTGAGACTCTTTATGGTAAGCATCAGATGCTTTCAAGCAAGAATTAAACGAAATAAATCCTATTGTTACCGCATAATTTAAAATCTGATTAGCGAGGTTTAATAAACGGTGCAGCGTATCATTGAAACCTTTTTCATTTAATGGCCGAACAGTTTTAATCAATAAAGGGGAAGTAATCTGATCGATAGGGTAATTCCCAAGAGTAGGGAATAGATAGTTTTCTAATCTTGCCCAATTCTTTTCCATTGTCATTGGCTCAATTTCTTTGCTTCTTTTTTCTTTCCAAAGTAAAGCGACTTTATAGAAAGTATTTTCGTTCTGACCGTTTTTAATTAGTTCTTGTTCTTTTATGTATTCTTGCGGATCGATGCTTTGAGCAAGTAGAGCGCGATATTCTTCTCGTTTTTGGCGAGCTTGCGCAAGTGTTATAGCTGGATAAGTTCCAATAGTAAAAGATGTGCGCTTATTTGTTACTGGGTGATAATAATTAAAAATCCAAGCCTTAGCACCAGTAGGCTTAATGCGTAAAAAAAGACCGTTACCATCACTTAGATTGTATTCTTTATCCTTTGTTTTCGCTTTATCTACTTCGGTATTTGTAAGCGGTTTAGTAACACGAGGCATCATTTTCCCTTAGTTTTAGTAACAAGATTTTTCGAAGTTTATCACCTTGTTACTAAACTTGTTACTAAAAAATGCGGTTAAAGACAATTAAATCTGATTAGTTGCGATAAGTAAAAGGGCTGAAAAGCCTTGAAAACACTGGGAAAAACAAAACCCCGCGAGTGGTTTCGCGGGGCTGTGTTTAGGGTAAATGGTGCGACTAGCTGGACTCGAACCAGTGACCCCCACCATGTCAAGGTGGTGCTCTAACCAACTGAGCTATAGTCGCGTAAAAGATGTGGCAGATGATAAACAGTTTTAATGATGAAAACAAGGGGATTTGTTTTAAGTTAAATTTAGCTGCTAAAAAAATAACCAAAATTTGTTGCAAAAACTCTCAGTGCTTGTTTTGATTTTGCAGTGGTTTAAGCGTATAATGCGCGACGGTTTTTATCTCGGATGAGCCGAAATTAAAAAAGCTTTTTTAAATTGTAACTATTTGTGGAGTTTAGATAATGTCTAAAAAATTAAGAAGAACGAAGATTGTATGTACAATGGGTCCTGCAATAGACCGCGATAACAATCTTGAAAAAATTATCGCAGCAGGCGCTAATGTTGTACGTATGAACTTTTCTCACGGTACACCAGATGATCACATTGGCCGTGCTGAGCGTGTTCGTTCAATCGCGAAAAAATTAGGTAAAACCGTGGCAATTTTAGGTGACTTACAAGGTCCTAAAATTCGTGTTTCTACTTTTAAAGATGGCAAAATTTTCTTAAATGTTGGCGATAAATTTATTCTTGATGCGGAATTACCAAAAGGTGAGGGTAATCAAGAAGCTGTTGGTTTAGACTATAAAACTCTTCCACAAGACGTTGTTCCTGGCGATATTCTTTTATTAGATGACGGCCGTGTGCAATTAAAAGTCCTTTCTACTGATGGTGCAAAAGTATTTACTGAAGTGACAGTTGGTGGTCCATTATCAAACAATAAAGGGATCAATAAATTAGGTGGTGGTTTATCTGCAGATGCATTAACTGAAAAAGATAAAGCAGATATCATCACAGCTGCACGTATCGGTGTAGATTACTTAGCTGTATCTTTCCCTCGTTCAAGTGCAGATTTAAACTATGCGCGTGAATTAGCAAAACAAGCAGGTTTAGACGCGAAAATCGTTGCTAAAGTTGAACGTGCTGAAACGGTTGTTGATGAAGCAGCAATGGATGATATCATCCTTGCTTCTGATGTCATCATGGTTGCGCGTGGTGACTTAGGTGTTGAGATTGGTGACCCAGAATTAGTTGGCGTACAGAAAAAATTAATTCGTCGTTCACGTCAATTAAACCGTGCGGTTATTACTGCAACTCAAATGATGGAGTCAATGATCAGCAACCCAATGCCTACTCGTGCAGAAGTGATGGACGTGGCAAATGCGGTATTGGATGGTACTGACGCGGTAATGCTTTCAGCAGAAACTGCCGCAGGTCAATATCCAGCTGAAACTGTGGCGACAATGGCTCGCGTATGTTTAGGTGCAGAAAAAATGCCAAGCATCAATATTTCTAAACACCGTTTAGATCGTGAGTTCAGAGATATTGAAGAATCTGTAGCGATGTCTGCAATGTACGCTGCAAACCACTTAAGCGGTATTGCAGCAATCATTACCTTAAGCCACTCTGGTCGTACGCCACTATTAATGTCACGTATCAGCTCAGGTTTACCAATCTTTGCACTTTCTCGTGTTCAAGAAACATTAAACCGTTGTGCATTATACCGCGGTGTGACACCAGTTCATTTTGATGGTGAATCTCGTAGCGCTGTGGGTGCAAAAGCAGCGATTAACCTATTAAAAGAAAAAGGTTATTTAGTTTCTGGTGATGTTGTTCTATTAACACAAGGTGATGAGTCAGAAGGTACAACTAACGTTTGTCGTACTTTAACTGTGGAATAATCAACATTCATGAATAAAAAAGAGCGGTGGATTTTTCCACCGTTTTTTTATATCTAAAATATTGAAAATATTGACCGCACTTTTTTCTTAAAACCACCTCGTATTTGCGGTATCATAAGCACAGTTTTTAGTTTAAATTGAAATCCTTATGGCCTCACAAAGACAAATCCAATCACCTGATCAGAAAACTGAACAAGTTAGCATCCCGCCTCATTCCACTGAAGCTGAACAAGCCGTACTTGGCGGCATTATGTTGAGTAATCAACATTGGGATGGTATTGCAGAAAGAGTGATCGCTGAGGATTTTTATACTTTTGCGCATAAAGCAATCTTCCAAACCATGGAAGAATTAATGCGTAATCAAAGCCCGATTGATTTAATCACCCTTGATCAAGCCCTTAAAGCGAAAGGTATTAGCGATTCTGTAGGCGGTTTTGCTTATTTAGCGGATCTTTCTAATAACACGCCAAATGCCATTAATATTTTGGCTTATGCTGAAATCGTACGTGAAAAAGCGATTTTGCGTGAGCTTATTGCTGTGGGAAATCGTATCGCAGAAAACAGCTATTCTCCAAAAGGCAAAGACATCAAAATGGTATTGGATGAAGCCGAGAGAGAAGTGTTTGCTATCGCTGAAAAACGCAGTTCTTCAACTGAAGGGCCACAAAATGTGATCAGCGTGTTGGAAAGTACTATTGCTCGAATTGATACCTTAAGTAAGCTTGAAAATCATAGCGGTGTGACAGGGGTCACAACGGGCTTTGTTGACTTAGATAAGAAAACAGCAGGTTTACAGCCTTCAGACCTCATCATTGTCGCTGCACGTCCTTCTATGGGTAAAACCACGTTTGCGATGAACCTTTGTGAAAATGCCGCCATGGCAAGTGATAAGCCTGTGTTGGTATTTAGTTTAGAGATGCCTGCGGAACAAATCATGATGCGTATGATAGCCTCTCTTGCTCGCGTGGACCAAACCAAAATTCGTACTGGTCAAAATTTGGATGAAACGGAATGGAGCAAAATTGCCAGCGTATTTGGGATGTTTAAGCAAAAAAATAACCTTTATATCGATGATTCTTCAGGTTTAACCCCAACAGAATTACGCTCTCGAGCACGTCGTGTGTACCGTGAAAACAATGGTTTGAGCATGATTATGGTGGATTACCTTCAGTTAATGCGTGCACCGGCATTCTCAGATAACCGAACCTTAGAGATTGCTGAGATTTCACGTTCTTTAAAAGCCTTAGCGAAAGAATTAGAAGTCCCCGTTGTAGCTCTTTCCCAGCTTAACCGTACGTTGGAACAACGTGCAGATAAACGCCCAGTAAACTCGGACTTGCGTGAATCAGGCTCTATTGAGCAGGATGCTGACTTGATCATGTTTATTTATCGTGACGAAGTGTATAACGATAATTCTGAAGATAAAGGTGTTGCTGAAATCATTATCGGTAAACAACGTAACGGTCCGATTGGTCGTGTACGTTTAGCATTTAACGGTCAATTCTCACGCTTTGATAACCTTGCCGAACAGCGTGAATACAGAGATGATTATTAGGCAAGAGATAACGGATTAGAAAAATGAACGTAAAACCGGCAACAGCGAAAATCAGTTCGCTTGCCTTAAAACATAATTTACAAGTTATTAAAGAAAAAGCACCACACAGCAAAATTATTGCCGTGGTAAAAGCAAACGCATATGGTCATGGTGTGGTGTTTGTCTCATCCGCTTTAGAAAGCATGGTGGATTGTTTTGCTGTAGCACGTTTGGAAGAGGCATTATCTTTACGCTCCAACGGTATTATTAAACCGATCTTATTGCTAGAAGGCTTTTTTGATGAAAAAGATCTGCCTATTATTGCAGTAAATAATATTGAGACGGTGGTTCATAACCGTGAACAGCTTGAAGCATTAAAACGAGCTATAGTACCAAGTCCAATTAAAGTCTGGTTAAAAATTGATACCGGTATGCACCGTTTAGGTGTGTCGCTTGATGAAGTGGATTACTTTTATCAAGAGCTGAAAAAACTGCCTCAAATTCAACCGCACTTAGGTTTTGTGAGTCATTTTAGCCGTGCTGATGAGTTAGATTCAGATTACACTCAAGTTCAGCTCGACCGTTTCCTTCAAGCGACAAAAGATAAAGCAGGAGATCGAACCATTGCCGCATCAGGCGGGATTTTATTCTGGCCAGAAGCCCATTTAGATTGTATTCGCCCAGGGATTATTATGTATGGTATTTCACCAACGGATACTGTCAGTGCTGAATTTGGTTTAACTCCCGTGATGAATTTAACGTCATCTTTGCTTTCTGTACGTGAGCATAAAAAAGGGGAGCCTGTTGGCTATGGCGGTATTTGGACCAGTCCGAAAGATACTAAAATTGGCGTGGTTGCCATTGGTTATGGTGATGGATATCCGCGAGATGTGCCAGAAGGTACGCCAGTTTATCTAAATGGTCGAATTGTTCCTATTGTCGGTCGCGTCTCAATGGATATGCTGACGGTGGATTTAGGTCCAGATAGCCAAGATAAAGTCGGTGATGAAGTGATTTTATGGGGTAAGGAATTACCAATTGAAACGGTAGCTAAATACAGTGGTATTTTAAGCTATGAATTGATTACAAAATTAACGCCGCGTGTTATAACAGAATATGTTGATTAATTGTTTTTGCAAGAAAGCAAAAATGTAAAGAATTCAATTTTTTAAAGGAAATATTCATGAAAAACATCAACCCAACCAATACACAAGCTTGGAAAGCACTTGAAGCTCATCAATCTCAGCTGGCTAATACCACGATTGCTGATTTGTTCAAACAAGAACAAAATCGTTTTAACGATTATTCTTTAAGTTTTGAAAATCAAATCTTATTGGATTTTTCAAAAAATAAAATTAACCAAGAAACCCTCAAATTGCTTCGTCAATTAGCCAAAGAGTCTGCATTAGGTGAAGCAATAAATGCTATGTTTACAGGTGAGAAAATTAATCGTACAGAAAATCGAGCCGTATTACATACCGCACTTCGTAACCGTTCAAATACACCTGTCTATGTAGATGGCAAAGATGTGATGCCAGAAGTGAATGCAGTATTAGCGAAAATGAGCGCGTTCTGTGATCGTGTGATTTCAGGTGAGTGGAAAGGTTATACAGGAAAAGCGATTACTGATGTGGTGAATATTGGTATCGGTGGTTCAGACTTAGGCCCTTACATGGTGACTGAAGCGCTTCGTCCTTATAAAAATCACTTGAATATGCACTTCGTTTCAAACGTAGATGGTACACATATCGCTGAAACGTTGAAAAAAGTAAATCCTGAAACCACACTTTTCTTAGTCGCATCTAAAACCTTTACCACACAAGAAACCATGACCAATGCGAATTCTGCACGTGATTGGTTATTGGCGGCAGCGAAAGATAACAGCGCGGTGGCAAAACACTTTGCCGCACTTTCGACCAATGGTAAAGCAGTAGCAGAATTTGGTATTGATACAAACAATATGTTTGAATTCTGGGATTGGGTTGGTGGCCGTTATTCTTTATGGTCTGCAATCGGTCTTTCAATCGCACTTTCAATTGGCTTTGATAATTTTGAAGCACTATTAAGTGGTGCGCATGAAATGGATAGACATTTCCGTACTGCGCCATTAGAAAAAAATATTCCTGCAACATTAGCGTTAGTCGGTTTATGGAATACCAATTTCCTCGGTGCACAAACTGAGGCAATTTTACCTTATGACCAATATTTACACCGTTTTGCGGCTTATTTCCAACAAGGCAATATGGAATCAAACGGTAAATATGTCGATCGTAATGGCGATGTTATCCGTGATTATCAAACTGGCCCAATTATTTGGGGGGAACCGGGTACAAATGGTCAACATGCGTTCTACCAATTGATTCACCAAGGTACGATATTAATCCCTTGTGACTTTATCGCACCGGCACAAAGTCATAACCCATTAGGTGACCATCACAGCAAATTGTTATCAAACTTCTTTGCACAAACTGAAGCACTTGCTTTCGGTAAAACCAAAGAAGAAGTTGAAGCAGAGTTTGTGAAAGCCGGTAAATCGTTGGATGAGGTAAAAGACATTGTGCCATTTAAAGTCTTTACAGGTAACAAACCGACCAACTCTATTTTAGTGCAAAAAATGACACCATTTGTTCTTGGCGCATTAATTGCGATGTATGAACACAAAATTTTTGCACAAGGTGTGATTTTCAATATCTTTAGTTTCGACCAATGGGGCGTGGAATTAGGTAAACAATTAGCGAATCGAATTCTTCCTGAATTGGCAGACAAAGAGAAAGTGACAAGCCATGATAGCTCAACCAATGGATTGATTAACCAATTCAAAGCATGGCGCTAAAATAATGTAAAAAAGTGCGTTCAAAATTGACCGCACTTTTTTATTTTCATTAAACTGATTTGACTTTCCACATACAGCCTACGCTGATAAAAATTAGTGCCACAGCGACATAAAAAACAGAGTTGTAATGCCAAATTTCCGCAATAATACCCGCAATAGGTCCACCAATAATCCAGCTACTTTTTGCTGCATTACTAAATAAGGTGGTGGCCGTACCCATTTTAGTCGGCATTAAGTCTTGGAAATACACCATGCCAATGGTAGCGGTAATACCGATAAAAATCGCATTAAGCATTTGTAACCCGATAAGCTGCCAAGTTTGCTCAGCGAATAATAAACTTGAATAGAAGGCGAGACCTGAAACTAAAGCAATCATCATCAAGCGTTTTTTACTGAAGTATTTGGTGAGATAGCCCGCCAAAATCATCACAGGGATTTCCAATCCCGCAGCAGTTCCCATTAATGTTCCCGCCAGTTCTTTGTTTAAATGTAATTCATTAATCACAAATAATGGCATATTAATGAGATACATGCTGTTACAGGTCCAAAGCAATAGATTAGCGATGAACAAGTAAATCACACTTTTTCTTGGTGGCGTATTGTCTAAAATCTCTTGATTTTTAACCGCACTTTGACGAGGAATTTTCGGCAATAATTTGCTGACGCCTGCACATAGTAAAAAGGCAGAACCTGCCACCAAATACATGTAATCAAAGCCCCAGTTTAACGCAATGAAAAAAGAAAGCGGTGGCCCAACAATCCAAGCCAATGAGATTTGAGTTCGCATAATTGTGGTGAACATCACCGCTTCACGATGACTACTTTCAGCATATTCTCGCGCTAAAGCAAAAGATTGCGGATTAGCGGATGAACCTAGCCCTAATAGCGTGGTACCGATAATAATCAACACATAATAATTTCGACTATAAGCAAAAATGAGACAGCCAAGCACGGCAATCAAACAGCAAACAATCATCACTTTTCGACGGTCATCTTGCTTATCAGAATATTTGGCCAGAATTTGGCTCAAGATAATGCCAATAATGGCATTGACTGAATAGAACAAGCCCACAAAAAAAGGTGAAACTTGAATCTCTTGAGAGAGATATAAACTCAGGGTCGGCGTTTGAAACGCAGATGCAATCCCCGTTAAAAAGGCAATCAATAGAAAATTGAATGCCACAATATTGGATGGCGTTGCGTTTTGTTGTTGAACAAACATAGTCATTAATTTTAATAAAAGAACATAGTTGGAAATAAAAGTGCGGTTAATTTTAACCGCACTTTCATGTTTTATTTTGTTGCGTTAGAACGTTTATCTAATTCAGCTTTGATCTTAGCCATATTTTCTTGCGTGAAGAAATTATCAATATTTTTCCAAACAGAATGATAGCCGTAAGGACCTTGTTGCATTTCACGTTTGGCTTCATTGAGATCCCAATTTTGATAAATCACACGGTAGCTTGCAACAATTAAGCCAGTTCTGTCAGCACCATGATAACAATGCACTAAAACCGCACCATTTTTTTGGTGTTGTTTGATTTGCCACAGAATATCAGCCACTTCATCTGGACTGATTGACCAAGTAAGTAATAGGGTATTAATCAAGTTGATCTTAGTATGACCAAATGCTTGTTTATCATCATTACGGTCAAAAAAGCGTAAATTCACAATTGTGTGAATATTCAACTTATTTAATAATGTTTCAGATTGCGGCTCTAATTGCTCACTACGGTAAAATTTACTATCAATCTGATATAAATTTTCCTGTTCGCTGATTAGCGTTGCCCAATGTTCTGTATTTTTTGGCGGTTCACTTGGTGTTGTCGTACAGGCGACTAATGAAAAAACTGTTAAAGCAAAAAGGACATTTTTGCTCATCTTGTATAAATTGAAATGAGTTTGTTTCATAAAAACCTTTTAAATATATTGAATAGCCGGTAAATAACCGATCATTAAATCTAACGGACGATTGCTGGCTATTGTATTCTCTCTGTTCTCAATGAAAAATCTTGATGTCATGGCTTTTTCACCATGATTCAAGAAAATTTCAATAATCGAGCGATCAAAGAAGATTTCAACCGTCTGCAGATTTTCAATTTCGCAGAAACGTTTTGTATCGAATTTCTCCATTAATTCCGTTTGTTCGCTTTGACTGCGATCTAAGCAGATCAAGCCATTTTCATAAGATAGGCGCAGTGATTGTCCTTTTTCATTTTGGAAGAAGGTTAAGTCAAAGGCTTGGTTATTTGCCTCAAATTTTACATAAGCACGATCTAAATTAGCAATATCCGCTTTTTCATCAAGATGAAGCGCTGAAAGTGCGGTTAGATTTTCGTCTATTTTAGCAATCGGACGTTGATAAATTTTTGTCCCTTCTAAGCGCAATTCTCTTGGCAAGGTTAAAGCAGAATGCCATTTAAATTTATCTGTTGGGTAAGTTAAATCTGGCAAACCAATCCAACCGAAAAGCACAGTATAAGTTTGATTATCTAAGCCACCAAACGTTTGTGGTGCATAGAAATCAAAGCCCTGATCTAATTCGCCGATATATTCTGCTTCAAAGGTTAAATCCGTTAATTTGCCCACTGCATAAGTTGCATGATAATTATTTTGGAATTGATGTGCTTCCCGATCTTTACCTTGTGGCGACCAAATAAACACATCTTTATCACGGAGCTTCAATAGATCAGGGCATTCCCACATAAACACGTTTTTATTATCAAAAGCAGGCAAGGAAAGTTCACCTAATAAGCGAGGCGTATCTTCAAGATTGTCCATTTCAAAAATAATGGCTGTTCCGGTGAGGTTTTCTCGCTGTGCACCGCAGATAAAACGGATTTTGCCGCCTTTAGTTAAATACGGTTTAGGATCGCGAACATGCTCTGTATAACCTTCTGGCGGATTTTCAATTAACGGACGTTTGCTAAGCAACTTCCCGTTAAGATCGAAAATCGCTAAATTTTGATAAGGCACGCGTTGATTATCACTTGGACGACGAGTATTGCCAGTGTAGAACATGGCCAATTTATCACCGACTTTTAAAGCACCACCCGAATAACAGCCGTGAGACTCAAAAAGCTCACAAGGAATCAGATCATCCGCTGATTGGTAATGTTGGAAGTCTTTCGTGATTAAATGCTTCCAATGTTTCATCCCGTGAATTGCATCGAATGGAAACCATTGATAGAACAGATGATATTTCTCTCCATCGAAGATCAAACCATTCGGATCATTCATCAAGCCAGTTGGTGGGGCAATATGAAAGTGCGGTCGAAAATCCTTGTCTTTTTGCACAGTTTCAGTAATTTTTGTGAGTTCACCCGCTTCTGCGGCTAGGATACTTTTGTATTTGCCATTATTGAAAATAATCATAATTTAATCTTATTTGGGTAAAGTATTTTTTAAGCAATCATAGCGTTGATTCATTGCTTCAGCCCATGCTTTTAATGATTTGATGGTTGCATGTTGTGAAGCATGAGTCCAAGCATCGCGGAACAGTAGGAAATCAATTGCACACACGGCATTCAATGTGCCGATATTTAATTCTTCACCAAAACTATCAATGGCTTTTTTTAGTTCAATTAAGCTTCGCTCAGTGCGGTCAAAAATTTGCTGATGACGTTCAAGCCACCATTGCTCTTGTGGACGAAGGTGTTTTTCAGGTGCGACTGAGATTTCATTTTCTAAAATACCATCGGCTAAATAATGTAAACGAAGAATTTCCCAACGTGTCTCGCTGTTTCCATAAAGTGAAGGTTGTGTAGCGAGGTGATCGAGATATTCTGCAATAAGTGAACTATTATAAAGCCATTCGCCATTTTCTTGTTGTAATGCTGGTAAACGTCCAAGAGGATTGTCTAAATTATGGGGGGAATTCTTATCTAAACCACTGGTTGCGAGGAGTAATTCAACATGATCTTGTAATTGATGATATTGCACTACAGCACGAGCTTTTCTAGCATAAGGGCTAGAGTTGGAATACCAAAGTTTCATAAATATCTCCTAAATTATCTTCATAAATAAAAGGTGTGGTTATTCGCAGCTTTGCACGCTAATTCGCTAAAAATGCTGCTAATTGTGTTTGATTTGGTAGAGCAGACATCGCCCCTTTTGCTGTCGTAGCCAGGGCGCCACATGCATTGGCTTGACGGATAATTTGCACAAGCACATCATTTTCCTTCCAGTTTGGATGTTGTGAAAGACCTGCAAGCAGACCACCAACGAAGGCATCACCTGCGCCTGTTGTATCAACCGGTTGTAAGGCTTTTCCAGCAACTACATTTTTTTTACCTTCTAAGTGATAGAGCGCACCATCTTTGCCTAAGGTCACGATAATCAATTTGTCAGGATAAAGTGCGGTCACTTTTTCAAAGGCTTTTTCAAGGCTGTCAGTATTGGTTAAAAGCGTTAATTCTTCTTCAGAAAATTTCAATACGTCAGCCAATGCAACGGCTTCCATGACCACGGTTTTCATTTCTTCTAGGCTAGACCAAAGTGATTCACGTAAATTGGGGTCAAAAGAGAAGAAACCGCCAGCAGCTTTAATGCGACGAATGGCTTCGAAAGTCGCTTCGCGAGATGGATTATTGATTAGCGCGATAGAGCAGCAATGTAGCCATTCACCTTGTTGGAAAGGCGGTAAATCGCTGGCTTGTAAGAATTGATCTGCACTTGGGTTTACCATAAAGGTAAAGCTGCGTTCGCCATTATCTAATCCAACTATAACAGTAGAGGTACGATGTTGCGGATCTAAAATCATATGTTGTGTATTCACATTTTCCGCATTTAAGGTATCTTGCATAAATTGGCCAAGCGGATCATTACCTATGCGACCAATAAAAGCACTTGGGCTGCCTAAACGCGCGACACCAACTGCCACATTTGCAGGCGCACCACCGGCACAGCGTAAATAATGATTTTCACCGTCAGGAATAAGATCGACAACCGCATCACCGGTTACCCAGATTTTTTGGCTCATATATTTTCCTTCTATTGTGGATATCAGTTAAAAAATAACCGCACTTAAAAAGAGCGGTCATTTTCATAGGTGTTTTATGCTATGGTTACGCGTGCGAATTTACGTTTACCGACTTGGTAAACATTCGTACCTTTTGGCGCGTTGGCTTTCATGTCTTCGACTTTTTCACCGTTAATTTTCACACCACCTTGTTTCGCTGAGCGAATTGCTTCAGAAGTAGAAGGAACTAGTCCCGCTTCTTTTAATAAGGTTGCTAAACCAATTTTGCCTTCAAAGGTGAATTTAGGCATTTCATCCGGCATTGCACCTTTTTGGAAACGGTTAATAAATTCTTGCTCAGCTGCCTCTGCCGCCGCTTCATCATGGAAACGCGCGATGATTTCTTTGGCTAATAAAATCTTCACATCACGTGGGTTTTTACCATTTGCTACTTCAGCTTTTAATTCCGCAATTTCAGTGAGTGGACGGAAAGAAAGTAAGTTATACCAATCCCACATTAATTCATCCGAGATCGACATGATTTTACCGAACATATCGCTTGGTGCATCTGTCACGCCGATGTAGTTGCCTAATGATTTAGACATTTTCTTCTCACCGTCTAAACCAACAAGTAATGGAAGCGTAATCGCTACCTGTGGTTTCTGACCGGCTGATTTTTGTAATTCACGACCAACAAGTAAGTTGAATTTTTGGTCTGTACCACCAAGTTCTACGTCTGCTTCTAAAGCAACAGAGTCATGGCCTTGTAATAATGGGTAAATAAATTCATGAATTGCTATAGGTTGATTGTTACCAAAACGTTTTTTGAAGTCATCACGTTCTAGCATACGCGCTACGGTGTAGTTGCTCGCTAAACGGATCATCCCTTCAGTACCCAATTTACCCAACCATTCAGAATTGAATACGATTTTTGTTTTTTGTGGGTCTAGAATTTTGTAAATTTGTTCTTTATAGGTTTCCGCATTGCGAAGCACATCTTCACGGCTAAGTGGTGGGCGAGTAGTATTTTTACCAGATGGGTCACCGACCATACCAGTAAAATCACCGATTAAGAAATAGACTTCGTGGCCTAATTGTTGGAATTGGCGAAGTTTGTTTAATACCACGGTATGCCCTAAGTGAATATCCGGAGCAGTAGGGTCTGCACCAAGTTTAATTTTAAGTGGGCGATTTTCTTTCAGTTTTTCGATTAAATCTGCTTCAGAAAGAATCTCATCAGTACCGCGTTTTAGTTCTGCGAGAACGGTATTAATATCAGTCATTCTATTTCCTAATGTTATTTCAATATTAAAGGCTACATTATAGAGAATATGGCTGAAATGAAAAGATTGAGATGAAAAAAAACGCCTATTTGTGGGGAAATAGGCGTGAAGTTGGAGTGATTATCTATTTGTTTTTGGAATATTTAGATGATAACCATTCTCAAATGTCATGTCAATAGAAAAATGAAAATAATTCTCAATTATTTTTTTAATCGATGTAAGGTACACTTTCCGTAAGAGAAAGTGCGGTCGGAATTCCATCTGAGATTTCAAATTTTCCCGCATAAGCGTAAGCTTCAACGCCCTGTGATTTGGCATCCTTTAAAAGACGATCATATTCAGGATCTATAAACTCAGCGATTTTAAAACGATCGAAGCCATCATGTAATCCAGCAAAGAGAACAACCGCGCGATGTCCTTGTTTTTTCATGGCTAAAAGTTCACGAACATGTTTTTGTCCACGGGTAGTAACCGCATCGGGAAACATGCCTAATGTGCCTTTTACAAAGGTGATGGATTTCACTTCAACATAACAATCTGGCAAGCCTTCACTTTTAAGTAAGAAGTCGATACGGCTATTTTCTTCACCATATTTCACTTCAGGATAAATTTCATCATACATAGCCAGTTCTTTGATTTGTTTATTTTGCAAGGCTTCAAAGACTAACTGGTTGGATCTGTGCGTATTAATGCAAACAAGTTGGTCATTTGCTAATTGAGTTAATTCCCAACTATGTGGATATTTGCGCGTTTGGCTATCAGAATGAGAGTACCAAACGGTATCACCTTTTTCACCACAGCCAGTCATTGCACCAGTGTTTGCACAATGAATAGTGATTACTTCACCATTTGGTAATTCAATATCAGTCAAAAAACGCTTATAGCGGCGAATTAATTTTGCAGATTGTAGAGTGGGGAGTTGCATAGCTTATTCCTTTTGAAAAGAAAGTGCGGTCGAATTTAATGATGAAATTGACCGCACTTTTTTATGAATGTTGAGTAAATATTAAATGATTATTCAATTGCATATTCAATGGTGACGACTAAGCGTGCTTTTTTCTCAATAGTGCTTGTATCGTAGCTACCAGTGTAATCGCTAGAGTCATCCGCATCAGGATTTGGCGCTTGAATGTAGAATGGCCCTTGTGAAGCAGATTTTAACACGCCAACTTTTACATTACTGGTTTTCGCAAATTCTTCAGCACGAACATGGGCATCTTGTGTTGCTTTTGAAATTAATTCACGTTTAATTTGTTCAAGATTTTCTAAATAATAATTAGGTTCACCAAAACTAATGTCTTGATTGTTAGAAACCAATTGGTGAATGTTGGTGAGTGCTTTTTGTAACTTAGTGAGTTCTTTGGTCGAAATTCGGATTGATCTAGATGCATCAAAGCCATTGTCTTTACTTTTGGTTTCACCTTTTTCATTTTCATAATAGTCAGTATGAGTAGATACATCCAATTCAGTGATTTCTCGATTTTCATCAGCAAAACCTTGTGCTTTAAGAAAACGAACCGCTTCATTTAAGTTTTTCTGATTAGCTGCCATGGCATCATTATAAGTTGCTCCCCAACCATTTATGCGGATAACCCATGTGCCTTGTGTTGACGTATAGTGGCTTTCTGCTAATCCCTTAACTGAAATAGAACCGGTTTGACGTAAATTTTTAAATTGATTACCTAGGATAAATGCTGAAGCCATTAATCCGACGGCAAGAATGATGCCAAAAATAGCGAGATAAGATTTTTTGTTGTTCATATAATGTCCGTGATGTGGAATAAATAGGAGGCTTATTATAATGTAATCAATCTTATTGAGTAAATTAATTTATTCATTATCACGCGTATAAAAAATGACTTTAAGAGTTGACCAAATAAATTTAAAAAATCGAAACAGATTCTTTATTTACCATTGACTTTTTTCCATATAGCCCTTACTTTACGAACTGATGTTTCATCAAATTTATTCTTTGTAAAATAAGGAGCTTTTATGCAATCTCGCATTGTGGTTAATTCACAGGACGAATCACTACTTAGCACACACAAAGTGCTACGTAATACCTATTTCTTATTGGGATTAACAATGGCATTTTCGGCAGTTGTTGCTTATATTTCGATGAGCTTAAACTTGCCTTATCCAAATCTTATCGTATTGCTCGTAGGCTTTTACGGTTTACTTTTTGTAACCAACCGTTTAGCAAATAGTGCGTGGGGTATCTTGGCTGCATTCGCGTTCACAGGATTTATGGGCTATACCATTGGGCCAATTTTAAATATCTATGTGGCGAGAGGAATGGAAGATTTAATTATGCTTGCTTTTGCAGGTACGGCCATCGTCTTCTTTGTTTGTTCAGCTTACGTGCTAACAACGAAGAAAGATATGTCTTTCCTTTCTACCGCGATTTTCTCATTATTTATCGTGTTATTGTTAGGGATTGTGGCAAGCTTTTTCTTCCAAATTCCAGCATTAGCGGTAGGGATCAGTGCATTATTTGTGGTGTTCTCAACAATGACAATCCTTTATGAAACTAGCAATATTATTCATGGTGGCGAAACAAACTACATTCGTGCAACGGTGAGTATTTATGTATCAATTTACAACTTATTCATTAGCTTATTAAGATTACTTTCTATCTTCTCAAGCGATGACTAGTCTGTATTAAATTTAAAGACGCTCCTTATTAGGGGCGTTTTTTTGTTTGAACTAATTTTCTGAAGATAAGTCTTAGTGTACAGGTTCGCTAGTTGAACCTATTGATAATAAAACAGGAGTTTTTATGAAATCTTTAAAATCACTTTTAACATTAACATCACTTGCATTAGCGGTGTCAGGTTCTGCATTAGCAACGAATACTTCCGTATTGCCAACAAAAGAAGATGTTGTAACAAATTCAAAATCAATGGTTGAAAGCACAAAAGCTGATATGAAAAATGCAGCAAATGATAAGCTTAAATCAATGACAGATAGTGCAAGTTCAACAAAATCAACTGCATTAGATAAAGTAAAAGAGGCTAAAGAAAAAGCGACACCTGTAAAAGATGCAATGAAAGATAAAGCAACTTCTGCAAAAGATGCGGTAAAAGAGAAAGCATCAGCGTTAAAAGAAAAGGCGACTGAGAGTAATCAATCCTCAATTAAAGATAAAGCTACTGAAAAATTAAATTCAGTTAAAGAGAGTGCAAAAGAGAAAGCGTCTGATGCAAAAACAAAAGCAGCAGATAAAGTAAAAGAAGTGAAAGAAAAAGCGGCTTCTACAAAAGATGCAGCCAAAGAGAAAGTGGCTTCTTCTGCAAAAGTAAACATCAATAAAGCAGATGCTGAAACGTTACAAAAACTTTCAGGTATTGGTGAGAAAAAAGCACAAGCAATCATTGATTACCGTAACAAAGTGGGCAAAATCAAAAGTGCTGCCGAACTTTCAAATATTGATGGTATCGGTGAAGCTACAATTGAAAAAATTACTCCATTCTTAAGTTTCTAAGAAAACTCGGATAAAACAGACCGCACTTTATGTGCGGTTTTTTTATTGAAGTAGATCACAAAATTGTAACAAAGTGTGATTTGAGGATTATTTCTTTTTTTATCCTATGTATAATGAGCGAACAACATCATGTAATACAAGGGGTAGATATGCAGCATTATAATGCCTTTGATGAATGGTTGGCTTCAACCGCTTTAGGTGGGGCGAATCAATCGTATATTGAAGAGTTATACGAAAGTTATTTAGAAGATCCATCATCAGTCGATGAAAGCTGGCGTGCCACATTTGATGCATTGCCAAAAACAACCGCCGCAGAGCAACCACATTCACCAGTGCGTGATTATTTCCGTCGTTTAGCAAGAGAAAATACAACAGAAGCCGTGACGGTTATCGATCCAGAAGCCAGCGCAAAATTAGTCAAAGTCCTCCAATTTATCAATGCTTATCGCTTCCGTGGTCATTTAGAAGCGAAACTAGACCCAATCAATTATTATCGTTGGAAAGTCTCCAGCGTACCTGAATTGGATTACCGTTATCACGGTTTTACCGAGCAGGATCTCAATGAAACCTTCAATATTAATCACTACGTTTATCATCGCGATAACATCAAATTAGGTGATTTAGCTAAAATGCTGAAAGAGACCTATTGTGGCTCAATTGGGCTTGAGTTTATGCATGTTCAAGATATGGATCAGAAAAATTGGCTACAAAGCAAATTAGAAAGCCAATTAAATAAACCGCTCTTTACCAAAGAAGAAAAAATTAACTTATTAAGTGAATTGACCGCTGCAGATGGCTTAGAACGCTATCTCGGGGCGAAATTCCCGGGGGCAAAACGTTTCTCTTTAGAGGGAAGTGATGCCTTTATTCCATTGATGAAAGAAATTATTCGTCATGCGAGCAAACAAGGTGTACAAGATGTCATGTTTGGTATGGCACACCGTGGCCGTTTAAACATGTTAGTTAACGTGCTTGGTAAGAAACCCGAAGATCTTTTTGATGAGTTTGCAGGTAAACATTCAGGCGAGCGTACAGGTGATGTGAAATACCACCAAGGTTTTTCTTCTGACTTCGCAGTCGGTGATCGTCGCGTGCATTTAACCCTTGCATTTAACCCATCCCATTTAGAAATTGTCAGCCCAGTAGTGATTGGTGCGGTACGTTCTCGTCAAACCAAAAAGAATGATACAGAACGTAATCAAGTATTAGCCGTTACGGTTCATGGGGACTCCGCGGTAGCGGGACAAGGTGTTGTACAAGAAACCTTGAATATGTCGAATGCGCGTGGTTATACCGTTGGTGGCACAATCCGTATTGTGATCAATAACCAAATTGGTTTTACCACCTCTAACCCAAATGACACCCGTTCAACAGAATACTGTACTGATATCGCGAAAATGATTCAGGCACCGATTATCCATGTAAACGGTGATGATCCTGAAGCGGTTGCTTTTGCCGCAAGAATGGCGGTGGAATATCGCAACTTATTCAAACGCGATATTTTCATTGATCTGATTTCTTATCGTCGTCATGGTCATAATGAGGCTGATGAACCATTAGCCACTCAACCAATGATGTATAGCATCATCAAAAAACATCCAACGCCACGTAAAGTCTATGCAGATCGTTTAATTGCTGAAAGGGTGATTACCGAAGAAGAAGCCATCGAAATGATGAATCTCTATCGTGATGCCTTAGATAATGGCGATCGTGTAGTGAAAGAATGGCGAGAAATGGATACTGCCCAAATGGACTGGTTGCAATATCTCAACTATGACTGGACATCTCCTTACGAAAGTAAATTCCCACAAGAACGTTTCCAAACTTTAGCGGAGCGTGTCAGTGAATATCCAGAAACCTTACGTGCACATCCTCGTGTCGAAAAAATCTATGCTGATCGCCGTGAAATGGCAAAAGGCGAGAAATTATTTGATTGGGGGATGGCGGAAACTATGGCATACGCCACCTTATTAGATGAAGGTGCTAATGTTCGTTTATCGGGTGAAGATGCGGGACGTGGTACGTTCTTCCATCGCCATGCAGTTGTGCATAATCAAAATGACGGGACAGGCTATGTGCCATTAACACATTTACATGCCAACCAAGGTCGTTTTGAGGTGTGGGATTCAGTATTATCCGAAGAAGCCGTATTGGCTTTTGAATATGGTTATGCCACAACGGATCCAAAAACATTAACTATTTGGGAAGCACAATTTGGTGACTTCGCAAACGGTGCACAAATCGTAATTGACCAATTTATTAGTTCTGGTGAACAAAAATGGGGCAGAATGTGTGGCTTGGTGATGTTATTACCACATGGTTATGAAGGCCAAGGCCCAGAGCACTCATCAGCTCGTTTAGAACGTTATTTACAGCTTTGTGCAGAACAGAATATGCAAGTGTGTATTCCATCTACACCAGCACAGGTTTACCACATGTTACGTCGCCAAGCGATCCGTAAAATGCGTCGTCCATTAATTGGTATTTCACCAAAATCTTTATTACGTCATCCACTTGCCGTCTCAAGTTTGGATGAATTAGTAAATGGCACATTCCAAACTGTCATTGGTGAAATTGATGATATCGATCCAAAACAAGTTAAACGCGTGGTTCTATGCTCAGGTAAAGTGTATTACGACCTCTTAGAAAAACGCCGTGCGAATAATCAAACAGATGTGGCGATTATTCGTATTGAACAGCTTTATCCGTATCCACATGAAGATGTGAAGAAAGCGTTAGAGCCTTATGCCCATGTGACGGATTTTGTGTGGTGTCAAGAAGAGCCACTAAACCAAGGGGCTTGGTATTGCAGTAAACATAACTTTGACAGCTCAATTCCTGAGCATGTGAAGTTAAAATACGCAGGTCGTCCAGCCTCAGCTTCACCAGCGGTAGGTTATATGTCTTTACACACCAAACAGCAAAAACAATTGGTAGAAGATGCGCTGACACTGTAAAAGTGCGGTCGAAATTTCAGTAATTTTTAAGAAAGAATAATTTAAAGGAAAATAAAATGACAATCGAAATTCTTGTTCCAGATTTACCGGAATCCGTTGCGGATGCAACTGTTGCAACATGGCATAAAAAAGTCGGTGAGACGGTAAAACGTGACGAAGTCTTAGTGGAAATCGAAACAGATAAAGTGGTACTTGAAGTGCCAGCTTTAAGCGATGGCGTAGTGGCTGAAATTCTTCAAGAAGAAGGTGCAACCGTAGTAAGTAAACAGCTTTTAGGTAAACTTTCTACTCAACAAGCGGGCGATATTTCATCTGAAACAGTGAAAGACAATGAGCCAACACCAGCAGATCGTCAAAAAGCAGCGATTGAAAATAGTCACAATAATTCAGCGGATCAAGGTCCGGCTATTCGTCGTTTATTAGCTGAACACGATTTAGATGCAGAGAAAATTCAAGGCTCAGGTGTGGGTGGTCGTATTACCCGTGAAGATATTGCACGTGAAGTGGCAAAACGAGATGCACAAAAAGCGAAACAAGATGTGGCGACAGAGCAAAATACGATTAGCACAGTGGCATATAGCTCTCGTTCAGAAAAACGTGTACCAATGACCCGTTTACGTAAACGTATTGCTGAGCGTTTATTGGAAGCAAAAAATACCACAGCAATGCTCACGACATTCAACGAAGTGGATATGCAGCCGATTATGAAATTACGTAAAACATACGGCGAGAAATTTGAAAAACAACATGGTGTACGTTTAGGCTTTATGTCTTTCTACATTAAAGCCGTGGTTGAAGCATTAAAACGTTATCCTGAAGTGAATGCTTCAATTGATGGTGATGACATTGTGTATCACAACTATTTTGATATTAGCATTGCCGTTTCAACCCCGCGTGGTTTAGTGACACCAGTATTACGTAACTGCGACAAACTCAGCATGGCAGATATTGAGAAACAAATTAAATCACTCGCAGAAAAAGGCCGTGATGGTAAATTAACGGTTGAAGATTTAACGGGCGGTAACTTCACCATTACTAATGGCGGCGTATTTGGTTCTTTAATGTCTACACCAATTATAAACCCACCGCAAAGTGCAATTTTAGGCATGCATGCCATCAAAGAACGTCCAGTTGCGGTAGATGGTCAAGTGGTGATTCGTCCTATGATGTATTTAGCCCTATCTTATGACCACCGTTTAATTGATGGTCGTGAATCTGTTGGCTTCTTAGTGGCGATTAGAGACTTATTAGAAGATCCAACTCGTTTATTATTAGAAATTTAAGTATATAGGCTTTTTCTCTTTTCAGGGAAAAAGCCTTTTTTACATTGATGCAAATAAAAGGGCGGGAACAATGCCCGCCTTTCTATAGTTAAAATCCGATCTTTATTTAGCTATTTTGCGTACTAAGATTGCTAAGATAAAGGTAATGATGATAACAGGGAAAGTCAGACCTAAATCGGTTTCCCAACCTTTTGCCATAAGAAAACGATAGAGCACAAAGCCGACAAACCAAACGCCGAGTCCAACACTATCAACTGATTTTCTTACATCATGCTGTTTAAGAACAAAGAAATCAGCGATAAGCACGGCGATCATTGGTGCGAATACTGAACCAATAAAGAACAAGAAATGTTCGTATTCTGTCACTGGTAAGGTTGAGGCTAATATAATGCCCACAATCACGGTAAGTATGGAGATTGGCGTGACTTTTAATTGAGGGAAAATATTGTTTAAACTCATGCCGGTGGAATAGGCGGGAAGTGCAGTGTTAATCATGGTAGAGGTGATGACAATTAATACGCCGATAACACTTACACCAGCAAGCGAAAGAATTTGTGATATTTCAGATTTACCGGTCACTAATGCTGCACCTAAGCCGAGAGCATACATCCAGCAGCTAGTCGCGGTATAAGTCAGCGTTGAAAGTGCGGTCGTTTTAAATGGTGTTTCACTGTTTTTCGTGTGGTCTGATACTACCGGTAACCAAGAAAGTGGCATGACGGCAGCAATTTCAACAGCTGTACCAAATTTGATATTTTGTGCTACATCCATGGCAATGAATGGTTTATTCGCAACTTGAATACTAAGCCACAACATCAGTAAAAACATGGTGACAAGTGAAATACTTTTATAGATACCTAATTTAGTAAAGCCGAGTAGTAGCCAAAGTATGATGAGTATGCCTAAGCCAAGTGTAAGAAATGGGAAGAGTGACGCATCGGGTGTTTGATTCAAGATAGAAATGACGTCAGCGCCCATATAAATCATGACAGCTGTCCATCCCATCAGTTGCATGGCATTGAGTAAAGAAAAAAGTCCAGAACCTTTTTCACCAAATGAAATTTGTACCGTTTGCATAGCACTTTTTTGGGTTTTCGCGCCAATGTAACCTGCACAGAAAAACATTGAGCCGCCAATAAAGTGCCCAACGATGATGGCGATTAAACCTTGTTTCCATCCTAGTGGTGCAAACCAAGTACCCGTGAGAATTTCTGCCATTGAAATAGCAGCAGTAAACCAAATGAGTGCAATCGCAAGATTGCTTGATTTTTTCGTTTGCATGTTGTTATCCTTAACATGAGTTGTGGTTTTTCTGTCCCAGTATATAACTCAATATAGAAAGGGCAAGCCAAGAATTTAAAATAAAACAAAGTGCGGTCAAATTTTTGTTTGTTTCGCTAAACAACATCAAAATAGGAAGGAAATATGAATTTACATGAGTACCAAGCTAAGCAGCTTTTTAAGCAATATACGCTGCCTGTGAGTGAGGGTGTTGTGTGCCAAACGGCAAATGAAGCTGAAATGGCACTCTTTCAACTGAATGGCGATGTTTGGATAGCGAAATGTCAAGTTCACGCAGGTGGGCGAGGAAAAGCCGGTGGTGTAAAGCTTGTACATAATGCAGATGAAGCGCGTGCTTTTGCGGATAAATGGTTTGGGCAACATTTAGTCACCTTCCAAACTGATAAAAAAGGCCAACTCGTTAATAGTATTTATATTGAAGAAACTTGTCAGATTGATAAAGAACTCTATTTAGGTGCAGTGATTGATCGCGCTTCGCAGAAAGTGGTTTTTATGGCTTCTTCAGCAGGGGGGATGAGCATTGAGGATGTGGCAAGAGAGACGCCTGAATTAATTCATAAAGTGACCATTGATCCTCTCGTGGGTGGAATGCCATATCAAGGTCGTGAATTAGCCTTTAAGCTCGGTTTAAGTGGTGAACAAAATAAACAATTTGCCGAGATTTTTGTAAAACTTGCTCAACTTTTTATCGAAAAAGATTTTTCTTTAGTTGAAGTGAATCCGCTCGTGGTGACGAAAGAAGGCAATTTAATTTGCGTAGATGCGAAAGTGGGCATTGATGATAACTCACTTTATCGACATCCTGATTTATTAGCCTTACGCGATTTAAGCCAAAGTGATTCACGTGAAGCCGAAGCAGAAAAATATCAGCTTAACTATGTTGCCTTGGAAGGTGATATTGGCTGTATGGTCAATGGCGCAGGACTTGCTATGGGAACCATGGATATCGTGAAATTATATGGTGGTAACCCTGCAAACTTCCTTGATGTTGGTGGCGGTGCAACGAAAGAGCGCGTGGCTGAAGCCTTTAAGATTATTCTTACAGATAAAAATGTGAAATCTGTATTAGTGAATATTTTTGGTGGAATTGTACGCTGTGATCTTATTGCTGAAGGTGTCGTGGCGGCAATTCAAGAAGTCGGTGTAAAAGTGCCTGTTGTGGTTCGATTAGAAGGAACCAATGCCCCACAAGGTAGAGCAATTTTAGCCGAAAGTGGTGTGAATTTAATTGCAGTACATAGTTTACAAGAAGCAGCACAAGCGGCAGTGAAAGCGGCAAAAGGAGAATAATCATGGCGATTTTAATTAATAAAGAGACAAAAGTAATTTGCCAAGGTTTCACTGGTGCGCAAGGGACATTTCACAGCGAACAGGCATTGGCTTATGGCACAAAGTTAGTGGGTGGCGTTTCACCGAATAAAGGCGGAACAACGCATTTAGGTTTGCCGGTATTTAATACAGTGCGTGAAGCGGTGCAAGCTACAGGGGCTACGGCAACTGTGATTTATGTGCCAGCACCATTTTGCAAAGATGCCATTTTAGAAGCTATTGATGCGGGTATTCAGTTGGTAGTCTGTATTACAGAAGGCATTCCAACATTGGATATGCTGTTGGTAAAACAAAAATTAAATGAAACAGGTGTGGTGATGATCGGGCCGAATTGCCCGGGCGTGATTACACCAGATGAATGTAAGATTGGTATTATGCCAGGTAATATCCATAAAAAAGGCAGAGTAGGGATTGTTTCTCGTTCAGGTACTTTAACCTATGAAGCAGTACAACAGACAACAGATGAAGGCTTTGGTCAATCTACTTGCGTAGGGATCGGCGGCGATCCTATCCCAGGATCCAACTTTATTGATATTCTCAAACGTTTCCAAGAAGATCCTGACACTGAAGCCATCGTGATGATTGGTGAAATCGGTGGCTCTGCAGAAGAAGAGGCGGCTGCGTTCATTAAATCTCATGTGACAAAGCCTGTGGTGGCTTATATCGCAGGTGTAACGGCGCCAAAAGGCAAGCGTATGGGACATGCAGGAGCGATTATCAGCGGTGGAAAAGGAACAGCTGCAGATAAAATTGCAGCACTTGAAGCGGCAGGCGTGAAGACAGTGAGAAGTCTCGCTGAAATCGGTTCAGCCCTCCGTGAATTGTTGAAATAAAAACTTAAAAAATAGACCGCACTTTGGATGAGTTTTCAAAGTGCGGTCGTTTTTTATAACAAATTCTTATAACCTGCCTCTAAATCGGTGTATAATCTCATCAGTTTTTTAAGGACAAAATTATGAGCCAATTTTTCTATATCCACCCAGAAAATCCGCAAGCGCGTTTGATTAATCAAGCGGTAGAAATTTTGCGTCAAGGTGGCGTCATTGTGTATCCGACAGATTCGGGCTATGCCTTGGGTTGTATGATAGGCGATAAACATGCGATGGATCGTATTGTGGCAATTCGTAAATTGCCAGACGGGCATAATTTTACGTTGGTATGTAGCGATTTATCCGAGCTTTCAACCTATGCAACGGTCAGTAATGTGGCTTATCGCTTAATTAAAAACAATACACCAGGGCGTTATACCTTTATTTTGACGGCAACGAAAGAGCTTCCTCGTCGATTAATGACGTCAAAACGCAAAACGATTGGCTTGCGTGTACCAGATAATCAAATTGCCTTAGATTTATTGAAGGCATTAGGTGAACCGATTTTATCTTGCTCACTGATGCTGCCTGATAATGAACATATGACTTATTCCGATCCAGAAGAGATTCGCGAATGCTTAGAACGCCAAGTGGATTTAATTATTCATGGTGGCTATTTAGGTCAAGAGCCAACAACGGTGGTAGATTTAACGGAAGAATCGCCAGTGATTTTACGTGAAGGAAGTGGTAGTACCGATCCTTTCATTTAACTTATTTTAGACGCTTGGGAAAGCGACAGAGGAAAACAGATGAAACCTATTCAAAAAATAGTCAGACAAGAACGTGAAAAACAGGCGGGAAAACAACCGCACTTTGATCATAAAGATCGTAAAAGTGTGGTCAATTCTGATATCAAATCAACCCCTAAAGCTAAGGTAGCTAAACCATCTCGTCAATCTACCGTAGAAGGCGAAAAATTGCAGAAAGTGCTTGCTCGAGCAGGGCAGGGCTCTCGTCGTGAAATTGAAGCGATGATTGCTGAAAATCGTGTAAGTGTCGATGGCAAAATGGCAACACTTGGTGATCGTATTGATGTACATTCCGGTGTGAAAGTGCGTATTGATGGTCGCATTATCAACCTTCAACAAGCACAAAAAGAAGTATGCCGTGTATTAATGTATTACAAACCTGAAGGTGAACTTTGTACTCGTAGCGATCCTGAAGGTCGTCCGACCGTATTCGATCGTTTACCACGCTTAAATGGCGCAAGATGGATTGCGGTAGGACGTTTGGATATTAATACTTCTGGCTTATTACTTTTCACAACAGATGGCGAATTGGCTAACCGTTTAATGCATCCAAGCCGTGAAGTTGAACGTGAGTATTCTGTGCGTGTATTTGGTCAAGTGGACGATTCCATGTTAGCGCGTTTACGTAAAGGCGTGCAGTTGGAAGATGGCCCAGCCAATTTCAAAGAAATCAAATTTGCGGGCGGTGTTGGGATTAACCAATGGTACGATGTGACTTTAATGGAAGGTCGTAACCGTGAAGTACGTCGTCTATGGGAATCACAAGGTATTCAAGTGAGCCGCTTAATTCGTATTCGTTACGGCAACATTAAGCTGATGAAAGGCTTACCGCGTGGTGGTTGGGAAGAAATGGATCTAGAAAACGTCAACTATTTACGTGAATTAGTAGGCTTACCGCCTGAAACCGAAACTAAATTGGATGTAACAAAACCTCGTCGTCGACCAAAATCAGGTCAAATTCGTAAAGCAGTAAAACGTTATACTGAGTTAAGTAAACGCTATAAAAAATAGGTGGTATTCGCGATGAAAATGCAGCAACTCCGCTACATTGTTGAGATTGTAAACCAAAATTTAAATGTGACTGAAGCCGCGAATGCGCTTTATACCTCTCAACCTGGTATCAGTAAACAGGTTCGCTTGTTAGAAGATGAATTAGGTTTAGAGATTTTTGAGCGTAATGGTAAACACATTAAATCCATTACGCCAGCGGGTAAAAAGATCGTCGCTATTGCTCGTGAGCTTTTAGTGAAAGCCCAAAGCATTAAATCAGTGGCCAATGAATATACTTGCCCGAATCATGGTGTGTTACGTATTGCGACAACTAATACGCAAGCGCGTTATATGTTGCCGGCTGTGGTGGAGCGTTTCTCTAAACAATATCCGGATGTGAGTTTACATATTCATCAAGGTTCACCGACGCAAATCCATGATGCATTGATTTCGGGCGAAGTGGATTTAGCGATCACAACAGAAGCGCCGTATCTTTTTGATGATTTGATTCAACTGCCTTGCTATTTGTGGAATCGTTCGGTGATTGTTAAACCGGACCATCCTTTAGCAAAAGTGAAAAATCTTACTGTTGAGGAGTTGGGTAAATATCCGTTAGTCACTTATACCTTTGGTTTTACCGGTGTGTCTGATTTGGACTATGCGTTTAACCGCGCGGGGATTCTGCCGAATATTGTGTTTACCGCAACGGATGCAGATGTGATTAAAACTTATGTGCGTTTAGGATTAGGTGTGGGCATTATGGCATCTATGGCGCATACTCCAGCAGATAAGGATTTAGTGGCGATTGATGCAGGGCATTTGTTCCGTGCGAGTATGACGCAAATTGCGTTTAAACACAGCACTTTCTTACGCAACTATATGTATGACTTTATTGAGTTTTTCTCTCCGCACTTAACGCGTCCAATGGTTGAAAAAGCGGAGAAATTGCGTGATAACAGCGCGGTGAAGAAATTGTTTGATAATGTTGAATTAGAAGTGAAATAAGTATAGAAAAATATAAAAGCGCGGTCAGAATTTAATGTGAATTCTGACCGTTTCTTTTTTTACAATAAAAATAAATGTGGCACTAAGTTCATGACGATAACAGTTGTGATAGAAAGCAATAATCGTGATGAACCAAAGATAAAACCTCGGTTTGTACCATTATCAAATTTTACTAATAAATTTGCCATCGCGGTTAAAGCATAGACTTCAATCACCGTGAAAATGACTAAGTAAATATAAGCAGAAACCAAAGAAATATATTTTAACGTAATAAACCAAGGCAGGATAATACCAATAGCCAAGATAGGTACCACCCATAGGGTTTGTTTAATCGTTAAATTAATTTTTCGAGAAAAATAACTTTGTAGCGATACAGTCAACAAACCATTTACAAAAAGTGCAATGGGGGAGTGTTCCGGCATGCCTAATTTGTTATCAAATAGGAACGGGAAGATCACAAAGAATGAGGTTGCAATGGAAAGTGGAATAAACAGCATCAAATGCACAAATAAAAATTCTTTGGTGATGATTTCTTTAATTTGGGCAAAGCGAAATTTCACTAAGGTTTGCAAAGTTTGAATTTGATAAAACGGTTTAACCATTAAGGCAAAGAGAATCGCTTCCATTGCAAAGCAGACCCAAATCAACCATTCAATGTGATTGTATTTGATAAATGGAATCACCAACAACGGCGCAAACATAGACGACATGGAGGTGACTTTTAAATATTTTCCCTGTAATCGGGTTTTCTCTTTGTATTCTTCACCTGCGAGTACCAATAGGCAGGCTTTCGCATTGGTACCAAACAAACAGCTACCTAAGCCAAAACAGGTAGTGGCAATTAAAAGTAGAATGTAATTGTCAGCAGAGAGAAAGAAAATATAGGCGATCACATCTAAAAAGCATCCAAGCAACATCATTTTGGCCAGTCCAAAGCGATCGCCCCAGATACCAGCTAAAATGGCTAATGCTTGGTTGCAGAAGAAAAGCAACGAGAGTGAAAAGGCTATTTCACTGTTACTTAAGCCTTTGCCTTGTAAATAGATGAAAAATACCGTTTGCATGGAAAAGAATGCAAGGGTAGAAAAGAAACGACGAGTCAGTAAAAGTTTTTGTAAATTCATTGTGTTATTAAAAAAAAGAAAAGCACGCGTTAAGAACGCGCGCCAGTAATTTGTTAAGTGCGGTCAAAATTCACGACGATTTTTAACCGCACTTGAGATTAAAAAGAATCGTGATATTTTACTAAATCTTCGCGGCTAATGGCAAATACACCTAGACCGCCATTTTTTAGTTCAACCCATTCAAATGGCACATCTGGATATTGCTCGATAAGGCTCACCATGCTGTTGCCCACTTCACAAACGAGCACGCCATTTGGAGTTAAATAATCCGGCGCTTGTTTTAAAATTTGTTTCGTGATTTCTAAACCATCAATACCAGAACCTAAAGCTAATTCAGGCTCATAATGGAATTCTTCCGGCATATCTGTCAAATCTTCTTCATCCACATAAGGCGGATTGGTGACGATTAAATCATATTGTTGATCGAAGAGATTTTGGAATAAATCTGATTGAATCGGGAAAACACGGTGTTCTAATTGGTGGCGAGCAATATTGATTTCCGCCACATTTAACGCATCCACAGAAAGATCGACCGCATCCACTTCAGCCTCAGGAAAAGCTTCAGCCGTTGCGATCGCGATACAACCACTTCCAGTACAAAGATCTAAAATACGTTTTGGTTCAGATTTTAAAAGCGGAGCAAATTTATCTTGGATTAATGCATTAATTGGCGAGCGAGGAACAATCGTACGCTCATCCACATAAAATTCTAATCCGCAGAACCAAGCACTATTCGTTAAATAAGCGACAGGGATACGTTGTTCAATTCGGCTTAAGACTAACTGTACTAAGGTTTCTTTTTCTGAAGGAGTGAGTTTGCAGCTGAATAAATCTTGCGGTAAATCGAGCGGTAATTGAAGTCCTGCAAGCACTAATTGAAGACTTTCATCCCAGGCGTTATCGTGGCCTTGCCCGTAGTAAATATCAGAACGATTGAATGTGCTGTATGTCCAGCGTAAAAAATCTTGAATGGTTGTTAATTCACTTGCCACATTATCTTCTAAAATTGTCGCAACAAGTTCTTGATTGTGTAAGGTTTCCATTTTGTGCCTCAATAAAAATTTTGGCTAGTTATACCATAGAATAGATGTGCTATCATTAAGCAAAATAACAAATTGAGAAAAATAATGACAGAACAAGATGATTTCGATCTTTTTCGGGCGGAAACAAAAGGGATCAAGCCCATCAAGCAAGATACCTTTGTGGCGCCGCGTCAAAAGAGCGGTCAAAAAAAATCCCATTTACGTGATATTCGAGAAAAAGAAGATACGCTTTTCTATTTTTCCGATGAATATGAACCCTTGCTAAATGAACATGATGGTGTCATCAAATATTTACGCGAAGGGGAAGATAGCCATTTATTGAAACAACTTCGTCGTGGCGATTTTTCACCCGAATTATTTTTGGATTTACATGGTTTAACCCGTGAGCAAGCCAAAATGGAATTAGCGGCATTGCTGTTAGCTTGTGAAGATGAGCATGTTTATTGCGCAAGCATCATGACTGGCTATGGAACCTTTACGTTGAAAAAACAAATTCCATGCTGGTTAGTTCAGCATCCTAAGGTGCGAGCGTTACACCAAGCTCCCAAAGAATGGGGCGGAGAAGCGACGATACTTATTTTAGTGGATGTATAAAGAAAAACGCTTTTTTATTGCCCAATGCGTTTTTATTTAATGTTAACTTATCGTTCCATTGATATTGATTCCACACTTGATTTGCAATTAGCAGAAAGTTTAATTTCAAAAGAATTCTAAAAAAATTGGCCGCACGTTGCGGTCTTTGTTTTTTGATAAGCCTATTTGCTTTTTTTCAATAAAAACTCCCCTAAAACTCACCGCACTTTTGCTTACTTCTTGCGCAAAAAAAAGCAAACGTTTGCTGTTGTTTTTCATTACACATTGATAAATGTAAATTATCGTAAAGATTGTATTTTTAAATTGAATTTCATGACTAAATCTGTATAATTTTTCCACTTTATTTACGCCTTACTTATTTTATTAATTGAATAAGAGATTAAGGGTATTTTTAAACATCGTTAGAGAGACATTTATGAATAAAATCTTCCGTATTGTTTGGAGCCAAGCAACTCAATCTTGGGTGGTCGTTTCAGAATTAACCAAAGCACATAAAAAACAAAGTTCATCAAATGCACAAAAAAGTGCGGTTAAATTTTCAGGCAATTTTATTAAATCTTCAGCAGTCGCATTGGCATTATTAAGCGGTCATTCGGCTTATGCAGCTCTGAATCAGGCTGGTACAGGTTCTGATAACGCTGTAGCCCTTGGTGAAGCGGCAAATGCGAATCAGGCACGTGCTGTCGCTATAGGTAAAGGGGCAACAATTAGTAGTGGTCAAGATACAATTGCGATTGGTACTGATACTAAGGTAGAAGGTCATACTAGTATTGTTATCGGTAAAAATGCTAAAACCACAAATAATGCGGAAGGTACTGTAGTTATCGGCCGTGATGCATTTAGTGAAGGATCTGGTAATGGGGGGCGCCCTAACACAGTAGTTGGTCGTGGTGCCTACACAGCATTTGGTCTAAATGGGACGTATCGTTTGAATGCGGCTACGGCTTTTGGTTTCCAAGCTGGCGCTGGTCTTCGTACAGATCCTAAAAATGGTAATAAATTAATTAATAATGAAACCAATGCGGATAAGAATGAAGAGGTACTTGTAAAAGCTGGTTATGGTCTAGATGCGAACGCTCCCGCAGACACAAAAGCAGCATTACAAGGGGGTAATGTAAATAATAATTTAACATTTTATCGTAAAAATCATATCAATGAAGCGACTGCTCTAGGTGCAGAGGCTCGTGCCATTGGTGACCAATCTATCGCTATCGGTGGACAAGTAGTCGCCGGCGATGGTGTTGTTGCCTTAGGCGGTAATGATACAGATGCATTGCGTGACAATAAATACCAAGTGGTAACAGAGGATGCTGTGAAACGTACTGGAGTAAGTACCATCGATGATTACAACTTACAATATACTGAAAGTACTACAACCGTAGCAGGCCAGTATAACAAACTAGTAGGTCGTGCAATGCCAACAGGATATCGATCTACATATGGTCAATCTGGTTCCGTTGTTATCGGTATGGAAGCACACTCTACTACGGCGTTGGGTACAGCCATCGGTACTAACTCTGTAGTTCGTATGGGTGCTTTCGGTGCCACAGCCATCGGTGCGGGTTCTACTGTACAACCAAATGCAGAAGCTGCGGTAGCCATCGGTATGGGTTCGGTAGCGAATGGTGCATACGCCTTAGCTGGTGGTACTGCATCTTGGGCAGATTATGGTGATATTGCCTTAGGTTACCAAGCAAAAGCTACTGGTAAAGATGGTGCTATTGCGATGGGTCGTGCAACCAATGCACAAGGTGACTCATCTATTATGATTGGCGGTGCAAATATTGAATCCGCGTCTAAGCAAACCACCACGTTTGAGAAAGCAAAACCTGGCGAAATAACGAAAAAGACAGTGACTGAAAAAATTAATGGTCACGATGTTGATCGTGAATATACTTTTGCAGCTACAGATAAAACTACTGGAACAGTAGCTCAGGCCTATAAAGAGTTAACCGGTCGTAATATGGATACATCTGCTATTAATTTTGCAGATACTACAAATAAAAATGGTCATGCATCCACATCCTTAGGGGTTCACGCATTAGCAAAAGGTGATTTAGGTACAGCGATTGGCGCAAGTTCTCGTGCGGAGGCGATTGGTTCAGTGGCTTTAGGTACCGGCGCACGTGCAACACGCCAAAATGCGGTAGCGATCGGTACAGGTTCTACAACCGATTTGGTGGGGACACGCCAATTAAGCGTGAATTACAACAGTGATGGCGAGATTGTTTCTGATAACTCAAAAGATATAGCCTATACATTTAAATGGGCTGGCGGTACCAATACCTCTGAAGGTGACGTAGTATCCTTCGGTAGCTCCGGTGCAGAACGTCAATTGAAAAACGTGGCAGCCGGTCGCGTGGCAGAAGATTCTACCGATGCAATCAACGGCTCTCAGTTAAACTCCATCACCAAAAAAATTGCAGCAGGTTTTAACACAAGCGGTAATAAGGTAGAAGGATCTTCAGGCGAATTCACATCTAAAAAAGCAAATACAGATCCTGCGAAAAAAGATTATGAAACTGCAATCCGTTCGGAAGACAAAGTCCAATTCCAAGTCGGCAACAACTTGAAGTTAGACCGTGATGAAACTGAAGTCGAAATTGATGATCCGGATAGTCCTGATAAAAACAAACCACTTAAAAAGAAAATCAGAAAAGCCGATTTTGCCTACAGTCTGAACCCTGTATTAACCAACCTGACCAGCGCAGAGTTTAAAGGCTCAGATACTGCGCCGACAACTAAGCTGACTAATGCAGGTGTTACTATTACTCCAGTAACAGCAGGTAAGAGCCCAGTTTCATTGACTGAAAACGGCTTAAACAACGGCGGTAATGCGATTACCGACGTAGCCGGCAATCTTGAAGGTGCGAAAACAGGTACAACTGAGCCAAAAAATAAAGCAGACAAACCGAATAATGTAGATGACATCAAAAACAACGCCGCAACCGTAGGCGATGTATTGAATGCTGGCTGGAACTTGCAAGGAAATACCACAGCAAAAGATTTTGTTACCGCCTATGACACCGTTAATTTTGTTGACGGCGACGGCACAACTGTATCTGTTGAAAATACAGACGGCAAAACCAGCAAAATCAAATACAGTGTCAATACTGGTAATGGTCTACAAAAAGATCCGACAGGAAATACTATCTCTGTTAAACCGGCAGATAAGTCTTTAGAAGTAACAAATGAAGGCGTTAAAGTAAAAGCTGCCGATAACACTCTTACAACCGATGACAAGGGTTTAAAAGTTAATACTGGCGAAATTGAACCTGTTACAACTGGAACTAATCCAGGTACTGTAAAAGTAAAAGATAATGATGCTGGAAAAATTGCTACTGTAGATTCTGTGGTAAAAGCTGTGAATAGTGCGGCGTGGATTGCTACCTCTGACAAAACAACTGCTGGTGAGTTAGGAGCAACACCTACAGATCAATCTGTGAAAGCAGGCGATAAAGTTACCTTTGAAGCAGATAAAAACATCAAGATTACACAAGCAGGTAGCAAGTTCACATTTACCACTAAAAATGATGTATCTTTCAATACTGTACAAGTAGGTGGAGAACAAGGTCCTAAATTAAGTAAAACTGATGAGGGAGACTTTAAAGTATCTGGCTCTAATGGAACAGATCCAGTGAAAGTTACGAATGTGAAATCTGGATTAGATACGTATGGTGGTAATGTACCAGGTACAACGGCTAAAAACACTGGTTTAGTTGACTTGTCTAAACCTACGACAGGAGAACCTAAAGTAAGCGACAATACTGCCGCTACTGTAGGTGATTTGCGTAACATGGGTTGGATTGTATCCTCTGACAAAACAACAGGTGCAGACGGTGCAGTTACTGCTGCAGAATACTCTGACAAAGTGAAAAACGCTAACGAAGTGAAATTCGTCGGCAAAAACGCAGCCAAAGTATCGGGTAAAACCGATCCTACGACAGGTATTCGCACTATTACCGTTGATGTAGCAGAGCCTGATGTTAAAACAGCCGAGCTTGTTTCAAGCAAAGACGGTTCTGTTATTGCCCCGTCAACTAATCCTGATCTTCAAAAAGCATTAAAAAATGCAAAAGACGAGTTGGCTGCTGCAGCAACACCTGAGCAAAAAGAAGCGGCTAAGAATAAAGTAAAAGCTGCTGAAACAGCCTTAAATAACGCTTTAGATAATAAAGGCGTTGCTACGGCTAAAAATGTTGCGGATATGATTAACAACTCTGGCTTTACGCTGAAAACATCTAAAGTTGAAGGCGGTGAAAAAGATGCTACATCTACTGGTGATGAAGTGATCAACCCGGGCAAAGCTGTTGAAATGGTGGCTGGTAAAAACTTAACCGTGAAACAGGAAGCGAACGGTAAAGTGACCTATGCAACCAAAGACGAAGTTGAGTTCAACACAGTTAAAGTAGGTAATCCTAATACTTACGTTGATAACAACGGCGAGCCGTTGGTGAAAGTAGGCGATAACTACTACAAACCAGAACAGCTTGAAAATGGTAAGCCAAAGAATGGCGAAATGCCTGTAGATCCATCTACGGTGAAAAACCAAGTTGCTCCAGTAAATATGAAAACTGAAGCAGCAACACCAGCGAATAACAATGTTGGTAAAGATGGCAATTCTACACAGCCAACAACAGCATTGAATTTTACATCTGGTGAAGGCGACAACGCGAAACCAACGCAGTTGAAAGGCGTGGGTTCTGTGTTGAATACAAAAGAACAGCCGACATCAACTGGTAAACAAGGAGATACTCCAGCAACAGCGGGCAACCAAAACTTAGTGAACCTTGGTAACAATCCAATTACAGGTAAATCTGACCTTGCACCTGAGATTTTGAACTCAGCGGCAACCGTAGGCGATTTGGCGAACATGGGTTGGGTTGTGTCAACCAAAGATGGTAATGGCTATAAAGATGTTGTGAAGAACGCTAACCAAGTGGACTTCGTGGGTAAAAATGGCATTACCGTAACCGGCGAAACTAAAGATGGTATTCGTACTATTACTGTTGAAACGGCTCAATCGCCAGTAGTTTATACCGATAAAGAAGGTAACAAACTGGTGAAAGCAGGAGATAACTTCTACCCAGCAGATTCTGTGGTGTTTGGTGATAAAGCATACCCAGCAGACTCGGTTGTGATTGATGGTAATGTTTACCCAGCAGGAACAACAGCAGATGATGTGAAAGCAGGTACAGCAACACCAGCAACGGCATTGACGAATGGTAAAAAACCAGCAGATGTGATTGCTTCAATGAATAATGGTGATGACAAATCTGCGAATGCACCAATGCAATTGGGTAACGTAGCGCAAGGTGCAGAAACTATCGCGCCAGTGGATGCTGATGGCAATAAACTCGTTAAAGCAAATGACGGTAAGTATTACCCAGCAGGTAAAGTAAAAGCTGATGGCTCATTAGAAGATGGCACAACAGAAGCGGATGCAAAACAACCGCTTAAATTGGCTAACGATGGTAAATGGTATCCAGCGGATCAAATCAGTGCGAAAGGCGTGCCAGCGGAGAATGCAAAAGCAGTTACGCCACCAGCAACGATGGATCCGAAAGCAGGCTTAGTAGACTTTGCAAACTCTAACCCGAACAATGCCGCGACAGTAGGTGACTTGCAAAATATGGGTTGGATTGTAGGTGCTCCAGCTAATGGCTATACAGACCAAGTACGTAACACTAACAAAGTGAACTTTGTTGGAAAAGGAATTGCAACTGTTACAGGTGAAACTGATGCGAATGGTGTTCGTACGATTACTGTAAACGTAGCAAATGGCTTAGTGGATGTTGCGAAGAATGAAACTGATACAGCAACGGGTGCGGTAACAGGACCGAAGAAAGCGGCTGAAGATGCATTAAAAGCGGCTAAGGCTAAATTAGATGAGTTAAATAATAATCCAACAGCAACAGAAGAGGAGAGAAAAGCTGCTCAAGATGCAGTAAATAAAGCTCAAAATGCGTTCGATAACTCAGGTAACTTGGTAGCAACAGCTCAAAACGTTGCGGATATGATTAACAACTCTGGCTTTACGCTGAAAGCGGATAAAACTGAGGGAGACAATTTAACTGCGGCTGATTTAGCAAACGGTGAGATGATCAACCCAGGCGATACCATTACTATGAAAGCAGGCAAAAATATGTCTGTGAAACATGAGAAAGATGGTTCGATTACCTATGCAACCAAAGACGAAGTTGAGTTCAACACAGTTAAAGTAGGTAATCCTAATACTTACGTTGATAACAACGGCGAGCCGTTGGTGAAAGTAGGCGATAACTACTACAAACCAGAACAGCTTGAAAATGGTAAGCCAAAGAATGGCGAAATGCCTGTAGATCCATCTACGGTGAAAAACCAAGTTGCTCCAGTAAATATGAAAACTGAAGCAGCAACACCAGCGAATAACAATGTTGGTAAAGATGGCAATTCTACACAGCCAACAACAGCATTGAATTTTACATCTGGTGAAGGCGACAACGCGAAACCAACGCAGTTGAAAGGCGTGGGTTCTGTGTTGAATACAAAAGAACAGCCGACATCAACTGGTAAACAAGGAGATACTCCAGCAACAGCGGGCAACCAAAACTTAGTGAACCTTGGTAACAATCCAATTACAGGTAAATCTGACCTTGCACCTGAGATTTTGAACTCAGCGGCAACCGTAGGCGATTTGGCGAACATGGGTTGGGTTGTGTCAACCAAAGATGGTAATGGCTATAAAGATGTTGTGAAGAACGCTAACCAAGTGGACTTCGTGGGTAAAAATGGCATTACCGTAACCGGCGAAACTAAAGATGGTATTCGTACTATTACTGTTGAAACGGCTCAATCGCCAGTAGTTTATACCGATAAAGAAGGTAACAAACTGGTGAAAGCAGGAGATAACTTCTACCCAGCAGATTCTGTGGTGTTTGGTGATAAAGCATACCCAGCAGACTCGGTTGTGATTGATGGTAATGTTTACCCAGCAGGAACAACAGCAGATGATGTGAAAGCAGGTACAGCAACACCAGCAACGGCATTGACGAATGGTAAAAAACCAGCAGATGTGATTGCTTCAATGAATAATGGTGATGACAAATCTGCGAATGCACCAATGCAATTGGGTAACGTAGCGCAAGGTGCAGAAACTATCGCGCCAGTGGATGCTGATGGCAATAAACTCGTTAAAGCAAATGACGGTAAGTATTACCCAGCAGGTAAAGTAAAAGCTGATGGCTCATTAGAAGATGGCACAACAGAAGCGGATGCAAAACAACCGCTTAAATTGGCTAACGATGGTAAATGGTATCCAGCGGATCAAATCAGTGCGAAAGGCGTGCCAGCGGAGAATGCAAAAGCAGTTACGCCACCAGCAACGATGGATCCGAAAGCAGGCTTAGTAGACTTTGCAAACTCTAACCCGAACAATGCCGCGACAGTAGGTGACTTGCAAAATATGGGTTGGATTGTAGGTGCTCCAGCTAATGGCTATACAGACCAAGTACGTAACACTAACAAAGTGAACTTTGTTGGAAAAGGAATTGCAACTGTTACAGGTGAAACTGATGCGAATGGTGTTCGTACGATTACTGTAAACGTAGCAAATGGCTTAGTGGATGTTGCGAAGAATGAAACTGATACAGCAACGGGTGCGGTAACAGGACCGAAGAAAGCGGCTGAAGATGCATTAAAAGCGGCTAAGGCTAAATTAGATGAGTTAAATAATAA